>ULNJ01037712.1_pt1 | contig 11217 bp, 3 predicted proteins | sample 1951891 | NCBI WGS metagenome assembly ULNJ01 (sample SAMEA4835574, study PRJEB28245) | human gut metagenome | biome: gut microbiome; material: fecal sample | place: Denmark | collected 2008 | reverse complement strand
GGGTAGGAATAGCTTTTTCCATCTTCCAAGTCGGTATAAATAACAATATGTTCTTTATCTACATAAACCATATAGCTTTTTTCGACCTCTATATGTTCCTTTTTTTCATTTTGATAAATTACCTTTATGACAATAGAATTTTCATCCTTCGAAAGATTTACCTTTCCTTTAAAATCCACCTGATTTTCATTGACAAAGACTTGTAGTTCTTTTACAGTGAGTTTTTTATTTAGATGTGTAATAGTGAACATATACATTCGTTGTGTTACAATTTCTCCATCTACTATACTCGTAGTAAAATATTCTTCTGTCTCCTCCTGCTCTCCTGTTTCTTTTTCCTTTGCTTTTTCTTTTTCCGTTACATTCTTTTTGGTTTCTGTACTCTCATTCTTGGTTTCGTTTTTTTTCTTCTCTTTTTCATTTTCTTTCTTTTTCTTTTCGACCCTAGTCTTGGTCGCAAATCCACTGATTTCTTTCTTTTCCTTTAACTGTACACTGGAAGCTGTATTTAATCGTTCCAAAAGAGCAGCATCCTCCTGCTCTCTTGGAGAAAATAAAAAGACAGAAAGAAGTACCACTATAAAAAACACAGTTACCACTATTTGTTTTCGATTCCTTTTATTATTCTGCTTTTTCATAGGTTACTCCTTTCTTCTAGTTCTAAATTATCTATAACTTTATCTTTTTGAGGTTACTGTATGGTCCATAAATCTTATTTCCCATAGAATCTTTTCGATATGCACATACACGCACATAATAAACTCTTTTTTTCTTTAAATTGTTTATTTTTCCTGTTAAGCCTTTAAAGTAAATTTTTCTGCTGTTTGAAAAGTTCTTATTTGTGCTTACACATAGTACATATCCTTCTGCTTTTGCCACTCTTGTTTTAATTTTTATTTTCAACCCCGTAGATGTATATTTTTTCACACTGGCTATGCTTGCTTTTTTAGTAAGCTTAGCATTTTCCCATTTTGCATATACATGATAACTATCCACCGCTTCATAAGATATGGTTTTTACCTGTTTCTTAAAGGATTTCTCTGTATACCAGCCTCTAAAAATATACCCTACTTTATAAGGATTTTTTAACGGGAAGGACTGACCACTCTTTACTATTTTTTTATTTGCGGTTACATTCTTTCCACCATTTAGATGATATACAATCGCCATAACAGAAGGCTCTAATGTAGATGTCGGCTCTTCTGTCTTTGAGGGAACTGTAGTCGATGGTATGTTCGTTGGTACTGCACTTTCTACTACATTAGGCGTATTCTCTGGTGCAGAGCTCTCTTCAATTTCCTTTGGAATTTCTGTTGCTTTTCCTTCTTCTCCATTTGGAGTTTCCGTTACCGCTAATGTTGGCTGCACTTGCTCTGGTTCTTTTGTAACTACTGGCGGCGCAGAAAGTGTAGGAGTTATGATTCCATCCGTTGCCATTGGTGTTATCACAATTTCTGGCGTTGCCGTTATGGTCGGAGGTATTACACTACTTTGTGTTGTAGATGGCTCTATTGTTACTGTACCACCTGATTCCAAAGCTTTTAACTCCTGCTCTGCACTTACCAATTTCGCATAGGTACTTTCTAATACCTCCTGTTTTTGCACTTCATACATTTCATCGTAAAGCTTTCTTGCCTGCTCAATGTCCGCCTTATGTTGCAATGTAATAGAACCGATTGGCAAACTGCTGACTTTTTCATAAAATTCATTAATCGATGTCCAGTCAACGTCAAATCCTGCATAGAACGTATAGTCTCCATAACTACCTTCCTCTATTTTTGCTATTGGTGTACCTGTACAATCCCGATTAGTATACCATCCTGTAAATACACATCCTTCTTTGGTAATCTGTTGTGCAGTTGGTAATCGGATGGTATCTTTTGTTGTATAACTATTTGCAAGCACAGTCCCCTCTGACACCGTTCCGCCATTTAATTCCCATTGAATAGAAAATTGATTCGAACCATACATTGCATAAAGAGTTATATTTTTTTCTGGCATAGATAACAACTCACCAGGAACATAACTTGTTCCACTTCCATCAGCCTTCGTATTCCATCCAATAAAATTATCTGGCATTCCCTGATTCGTAAGTGTAATCTCCGCATATGGGGCATAACTTTCCACTTTGTTTGGTTGCTCACCATTTCCATCAAAGGTTATCTGATAATTTGCCGCACTGGCATTTTGGTAACTGCCATCCATCTGATCGCTCATATCATAAAGAGGATTTTCCCCTTTTAAAAATCGATCATAGGCAATTAACGCATACACTGCCTGATCGGTTGCCATAGCATTTACCGTCACTCCAGAATTTCCTCCACCATCATAGCCAGCGGTAACGTGTTTAAATCCTCCCACTGCAGGGCTACTTCCTGAACCATTCGCATAAAAGGTAAGAATCGCATCTATCATGTTATTTGTTGTAACACCATCTCGTTCTGCTCCTTTTGTGATAAAGGTACACGTTTTTCCTATATGAGGAAGCGAAACAATGTCTGACAAAGGATCAATGTTTAATGCTGTAAGAGCTACGATAACCTGTGCAATCGATTCTGAGTTGATACTTCCCCAGCTTTCGTATCCTCCATTTTCCAATTGCAATGTAGATAATATATACACATCTCGTTCTACTACCTGACACAATTTCTCATAGTCAGTTTCACACATAACACTCTCATAAGCAGATTCATCCAAATAATATGGTGCTAATGCCTGTAGCGCCATAGCGGAAATATCCGGGTCTGGTATTGCTCCTGTCAAAGCAAATCCTCCCACAGTTCCATTCGTCTGTGTAATTTCCTGCTCCACAATATAATCAATCATTTTTCCTATGCTATTAATATCCCCTTCTTCATAGGAAGATGGTTCCTCTAAAAGCGTATATCTGCCAGTATTTAATGCAATAATTTCCCAAATAGGTCCATTAATTCCCTGTTTATAAGAAAACTTAAATGACTTTGATAACTGATCCACGAAATTATAGCCATTTACATTCGTAACACTATGTCCCATCGCTGTTAAGGAAAGGGTCATTCTCGACCATTCTGTTGATTTACTTCGATCTAAAATTCCCTTTTTTTCCGCCACATAATTCTCTACTTTTTTTTCATAGTTTGTAAAATAGTCTGCTGGAATTGCATTGATATAGTCCATTTTGGTATACATCCCACGAAGCAAATCCATAACCGACCATTCTCCATAAATACTTCCTACATTCGGTTCCTTTACCGTTTCTAAAATATAACGTTCCCCCGCATTCAAATAAAACCGATATCCAGGAGTTTCATCTTCATAAAACCGAATTCCAATATCCTGTTTTACATTCTTACTGTCCCATGCATTTGCTTTTATTGGTACAATTGGTAGCATTTGCAACAGTAAAACCATAGAAAGCCCCACCGAAAACGCTCTCTTTTTTATTCCTCCCAACTTCATCTATCATTCCTCCATAAACGACAAGGGAGTATCTACGACTCCCTTATCATTTTCTTGTTATAAAAATTTAACACAACTCTATTTCCATAACTTTATTATTTTTTTAATCGTAACCGAATTGTTTTCCTTGCACCAAACTTAGTTCTGATGGTTATCTTAACCTTTCCTGCTCTCTTCATTTTTAGCACACCTGCTTTGGTCTTTGTTAAAACTTTCTTATTAGAAATTTTGCAACTGGTAATCTTGTCTCCCTTTACAAGTTTTACAATTCTACTCCAGCCTATTGTTTTATTCTTTTTATAAGTAAACTTACTCTTCTTTACCTTAAGTGTTGCAGTTTTAACAGTCACTTTGCATTTTGCAGAAATTGCAGTTCCAGAAACAGTTGCAACAACAATTGCAGTTCCTTTCTTCATTCCTGTAATCTTTCCTGTTTTTGAAATCTTAACAACCTTTTTATTACTGCTCTTCCATACAATCGCTGCCTGTGATGCAGTTTTTGGTGTGATAACTGTTTTCAATTTTGCAGTCTGGTTCACATAAATGCTTGCCTTTTTCTTTATAGAAACTTTACTAACTCGCTGAGAAGGGGCATCTGGCAATTTACCGTCTTCTATATCTTCAATTCCTGCACCTGTTGTGGCTACTGGAGTTTCCACTACATCTGGAGTTGTTGTACTGACAGGTTCTACTGTAGGTGTCATTGTAATTTCTGGTGTAGGTATTACTCCTGGTGTAGGTAATATCGTTGCTATCGGTGCCTCTGTGTCAGATGGCGTTTCTGTTATTTCCGGTTGCTTGGTAACAGATGGAACCTCCGTCATTGCTGGGTTTTCTGTTTCTGCCGGAAGAATTGGAGTACTCGTTGCACTAGGTGTCTGTGTCGGTATCGTTGGATACCATGTATATCCTGGACTTATAATCGGTATAACAGGAGTTGCAGTTACGGCTGGCTCTGTTGTTACCGCTGGTGCCGTCGTTATCGCTGGTGCTGTTGTTACTGCTGGCTCTGTTGTCACCGCTGGTGTCTCCGTTACCTCTGGTGTTGCAGTTACTTCTGGTGAAGGTGTAATAGTTCCTGTTGTACGATTAATCGTAACTACATACTCCTTCTTAGTTAAACCATCTTCTGCACTTACTACAACTTTTACCTTTGCATAAGCATAATCTGTAGTAAAATAAATAGCATAGCGATTATATCCACTATTTGTTGCTGTCACTGGAATAGAACCATCTGCATTTTTCTTTGTTGAAGTACCAACTTCACTTTCTGCAAATACCTGAACTGTTGCATTTTTATCTTCTGTATCTGCCCAAACATTGATAAATCTGTTTGTACCTGTATATTTTACAGTATACTCCAAGTTATTTGCATTAAATGCTGGTGTACTTGTTAGAACACTGCTTGTATACGAATTTGAAGCATTTACACGTAAAACAGATGCGTTCGCATTGCTACTCTTTTCACGAATTGTAAACTCATATTTTTTCGTATCATTTCCACATACTGCGTTTACTGTAACTGTCGCTGTTCCATCTTTCAATGTAACCTCTGTCTCATTTACTTCTTTTCCGTCTATCTGTGCTGTTACACCTGCTGCCGTATCCGTCATAATCTGTAACTGTACACTCTTTGTTCCCTGATCTACCACAATTTCATGTTTTGTCTCAGAAGGATTAAATGCTACCCCTTTGTCCATGATTGCATTTCCACCAGTTACACTTACATTTTCTAAATATGCTTTATTACTACGAACTGCCATCATATATCCAGAATCATTTTTATAGTATAAAACTCCTTTGCTATCGGCAATTACACTACAAATACAATACTGTGCCATAGCACCTGTTGGTCTATATATCTCTTCGGCTATAGCCTCTGTCTGTCCCGGCTTATCTTTTAATACATAAATTCCGCCTGGTGTATAATTATATGTAAAGTATACATACGCATAACCTTCTTTTTCTACATAAGCAGTAGAAATCGTTCCCGATGTCTGTGGGTATCCTGGCATTGCTGCCGAATATGCAATCTGCATAGTTCCATCTGCCAAAAGATCAACTACCTTTACAGCATGTCCACTGGTTCCAAACTGGGAAGGTCCACTAACTCCCACATATAAACGTCCGTTATATATACTTGGTGTACTTGTACTTGCTCCACCTAACGCTAAAACAGTAAGAGTATCTTTTAAAAATCCGCCTTTTGCATCAATCTTGACAGAATATAAATAGCCCGCCTTTGTTGTAAAATAAATTCGTCCTGATGTTTTATCATAAGAAATACTAGAACGAACATCTCCCACAATATTTGTCAAGGAATCCTTTTCCTCTCCAGTGCGCTTATTATAACACATAACCTTTGCTGTCGCAGAATTTGCATAAGATGTTCCATCATCTGTTCCTACATAAACATAATCTCCGTTTACATAAGCTCCAGCCCAATAAAAACCACCTGTAATCGCATGTTTCCAAGTAGCTTTCTTTTCTTCTGTTGTATTTTCTGTATCCTCATCATCTACAGAAATGCAAACAAAGTTTGCGTCTTTTGTTTCTGCATTCCAAAAACCAGTATAAACATATCCATCTGAATATGTGATTGGAGAATTTGGCTGTCCACCTAAGGAATCTTTATATACCCAAAGAGATTCCAAAGTTTCTGCATTAAATGCCTGCACAACACCACCTGATAATCCAACAAAAATCATACCATTGGCATAAGTAGGAGAAATAATATTGTAAGGACTGCTTCCAACCATTGTACCCTTTACCTGATTTCCATTTGCATCAAGTACAGGTTCCCCAGTTTCCGCATTATATTTCAATAAGTTCTTTCCCTGCATACAAATTAAATATCCATCTACTAAAATCGGTGTACTTACTGCATTTCCACCAAAACCAACACCGATTTTTTTTGCCCACAATAATTCTGTCGTTTTTGCATCTTTTGGTGTAGCTGCATTGGTAATCCCAAGATTATCTGCACCATTTCTAAAGTCTGGCCAGTCAGAAGGATAATTGGTGTAACGTGTTTTTACCGTTACGGTACAGCTTGCTTTATAAGATCCCACATAAGCTGTAATTACTGCTTTACCTGCTTTCTTACCAGAAATAACTCCATCCTGTGAAACTGAAACAATCTTGTCATCAGAACTCTTCCACACAATTGGATCTGTTTGATTTTGAGGCAATACAGTTGCTGTTAATTGACGGCTTTCCTTATTGCTAATTTCTACAGCATCCTGCTCCATCGAAATGCTCTTTGCTGCTACAGCCGTAGTAGCAACAACTTTTACGACACAAGTATCATAAACATTTTTTCTTACCGTCGATTGACAAGTAATTACTGCAGTTCCTGCAGCCTTTGCAGTCACTCTTCCTGACGATGTAACTGTTGCTACATTTGTATTATCCGAAGTCCAGCTATAACTATTTCCATCTGTCTGATTGCTTGGGAAAACAGTTTTATTCAAATATACACTTTTATTCACGGCTACTGAAGTCGTTGTTTTTGAAAGCTGAATCTTTTCTAAGGCATGTTCCTCTACTGTAATTTCACACTGCTTTGTATAAGAATCAACCGTAGCTGAAATAATTGCTGTTCCAGATGCTACACCTGTTACTACACCTTTTTGTGAAACTTTGGCAACTGTTTCATCACTACTTTTCCATTCTACTGTTGTATCATCTGAAGTATTAGAAGGGATCATAGAAACAGTTAATGTAGTAGTTTTTCCCTTTAAAATACTCTCTTTTGACTTTGACAATACAATATCTGTCAATGGAGTTTCTACTACTGTCACTGTACAAGTTGCCGAGAAATTCTTATAAGAAACCGTAATATTGGCAGTTCCCGGCTTTACTGCTGTTAATGTTCCGTCACTTACAGTAACAACACTATTACTACTTGTCCATTCTGCATGAACTGGAATTGTACTGTTTTCATCCATATCAACAGTTGCTTGTAAACGTAACTGCTGGTCTTTCTCCATTGTCACAGCTTCCTGATTCAATGAGATTCCCTTTATACCAGCCTCATCGCCTACTAATAATTCCTGCAATTTTTTTGTTGCAGCATCCACCTTACTTTGTGAAACTGTAATATCCTGTAAAACTTCATATGCTTCTTCTAACGCAGATGCAATTTTTGTATTTCCTTTTAATTTATCTACATTAGCAGAGGAGTTAATCGTAGCAATTACCGTAAGTAATTTATCCTTATCTGCAACTGCGTAGGCATCATCCCATCCACCGCCAAGTGAACTTGAACCGCCAATTTCTCCACCATAATAAACGGTAAACTGTGTTCTGAGTACATCGCCCGGTTCCATATAATAATCTGCATATCCTACATTAGGGAACAGTCCGTTTGCACAGTACATCCATCCACTCATGTAGTTGTAGCAAAACTCGCCAAGCCATCCTTCCTGACCATCCGTTGCATCAAATTTTTCTGCAACAGAAGGGATATTCTCAGCAACTCCTTTTTCTAATGCAACACCACTTAAATCTAGTTCTTTCTTGGCATCTTTATTTCCAGAATAATTAGAACCATAAATTCCTGACATATAAAAGCCAGAAGTTAATGAACCCGTATAAGTAAGTCCATAACCATTGCTTTCAATCAATTTTTTCAATGCCTGTGCTGCATTTTCTCCTTCAATTACAGGTACCAATACAGGCTCTATAATAAATCCTTTTGAAATAGTGAACGCTTCCACATCCATAACTGCATATCCGATGCATTCACCTGGTTCTGCTTTTTTATATGTAAGTTGATAAGTGATGCTCTCTTCATCCGCAGATACAATAACTGTATGTATACCATCCTCTTTACCTGTAAAATTCAAGGTATAACTAGCTTTCTGCGAATCATTCCAACTTGGACTAACCGTATCACCATCAAAAGTAACCTCGGTCTCAACTTTATTATCCTGTGCATCTCTTGCAATTACACTAAATGTCTTTTTGCTGGAACGTATTGTACTTCCATCCTTTAGTGTAGTTTCAATTGATACGCTGTTTTTCTCTGCACTTGCATAACTGGTAATCGTAATGCCTGGTTGTATCATAGATACCATAATCATTACAGATAACAGCAGTGCAAATGCCCTTCTCAATTTTTTCATTTAGGGGAACTCCTTTCCTATGCAACTTGTTCATAACACTGATTCATGTCTAGACATATGAGAAATACAGCCCCCATAAGACAAGTGGAACATTTTACTCTATAGGACGCACTTTCCCATAGAATAAAAAAAGTGGAATCCTTTCGATTCCACTCTAAATAAACCTTATAACTGTGAACATTTTGATTTATAAACTACAAAATATATACCTCTATATGGCTATCTAGACTCCTTTCCCACCGAAATTCTGTCTTACCCATTTATGGCAGGTCTCCTGGCTCGAATTCATCCTCCTGCTTTCCTTCCCAGTTTCCCAGTGGCGTCTCTCGACAAAAAGCATTCGTCCTTCTTACAGTAGCGGGGGCTGTTTTAGGTTTTCACTAAATTCCCTATTAATGCAAATACATGCAACCATAAATGTTATTTAATTGTCTATTCTACACAGCCATTTATTATAAGAGATAATTTCAATTTTGTAAAGATTTAATTACAAATTTGTTAATTTTTCTATTTAATGCTTACCTTCACTTTTGCAGATTTATTACCTACAGTTGCCTTAACAGTTCCAGTTCCTTTCTTTTTCCCCTTTACTGTCACTACCAACTTTCCTTTTGATAACTGTACTTTTCCTTTCTTTAATTGTCCAGTTACCGTAATTTTATACTTATCTGTTGTAATCTTATTTTTATTTTGTGTAGACAAAATAAATACAATTTTCTTTGTTTTACCTTTTTTAACAGATACCTTTTTATTCTTTGCCTTTAATGCAGTTACTTTGTTCTTCTGATTTGTAGTATTTTCTTTTTTAACAGCTGGAATATCCACAGTTTTCCATGAATCCTGTCTCATGTCAAAGATAGATGCTTGCTTTTCTAAAGAACGTACACAAGCATTTAGACCACGAAGTAACTGTTCTGGTTGAAATTCCATTAAACTTTTATCTACACTAGATTGCTCTCCTGCTGTTACAAAAACATTTGCTGCTGTAAATAATGTATTCCCATTTTTTACAAAATCCGTCTGATCCTTTTCTTCCATAATATCTGCGTTAAATACACCTGCAGTAATCATAATCTGTGCTAATGACCATGCATTTCCTTTTTCTGTTCCATAAGAACCATTTGTATTCTGCACCGCTTCTAAATAACGCATTGCCTTATCACAATTCTTAACAAGCAAAGCAGAAGCAAATCCTACGCTACTGCCAGATGCAGTCTTTGCTTCTTTATAATATGGTGCCAAAGGTTGTATTGCCATTGCAGCAGAATCTGGTGACTGCCATGAAACAGATACACCAATCTGATTTTGTACATCTGCAGCCGCAGTATTTACCAATTCTTCTCTTGTAAGATAATTTGTTCCTTCTGGTAATACATAATTTGCACTATCAATTGCAAATAAAATCATACTTTCTCTACTATAAATACTAGAAGCAGAATACACAGACTTATCTACTAAATGTGCAATCAAGTTAAAGCCGTTGATATTTGCCGCATCTTTTCCAAGAGCAGTCATAACTAATGCCATCTTTGCATAACTTTGTGCAGCAACTCCTGTCTTTAAAATGCTGCTTTCTGTTATTACACTTCCATCTGTGGCTTTTGTCTTTCCATTTACTGCAAGTTCACCAAGCTGCTTACCTACTTTCTGAACTACTTTATCATAAAAAGCCTGGTAATTTGCACCTGCACGAACTAAAGAAAATACACTGTATAATCCGTTCACATCATCAATTCCTGGTACAGTTGCTCCATCTGCAAACTGTGCATGATAAATTTCTTTTGCTAGTACCTGCTGTTGTGCCTTTGCATTTGCCACCGCATCTGTAATAGCACTTCCTGTAGCAGTCTTTGTTGTATCATCCACATAACAACTACACTCTGTATTATAGTTTTGATAAGAATAAATTAAACTGATCTTATCATTATCCTGTAATTCATAACTACCGATTCCCTGATCAGAATATCCTCCATTAATATAAAAAGACCAATAATACCAATCATTTCCTACATTATAAGTAGACAGTCCATTGATTTCATCTAAACTATCCCCCCATGCACTTGATGAGATGGTATATTTCTGTTTGTACTCTGTGGAATCTAATACTGTTTTAATTGCAGTAGTTGCTTTTGTTCCAGCCTCAACCTGTACTGCAGTCTTATCCACATTTACTGTGTTTCCATTCTCTCCAATCCCCTCTGCTGCTACATAAACAGTTATCATCTCCTTCTGATCTGCTGCCAAAGAAATTATAGCAACATTTCCAGAACACACACTAACAACTGTCAACATCATTGCAAAAAGAATGCTCGCGATTCTCTTCTTTGTTCTCATTCCTATTTCCTCCTCGAATAAAATTAATTTCATGATACCAAAGTACCAAGTTGTCTTCCTTAAAACCATATGCCAAATTTAGTCTGTATCCTTGTAACTTTAGAAAGCATTGCCTCTCCCATTACAAACATACAAAATGCTGCTGCCCCCGCGTGTGCCAAGTCATATGGTACTCCAGTGATATAGAGTAACTTTAAGGCATCCATTGTGATTGCATTTCCTTTCGGATCTGCTATATGTTGAAGCAATAAGGTGGCAAAATTCATAATACCACCATAAAGCAAAAACACCATAAAAAATGTAAATAACGTTAGTG
>ULNJ01031938.1_pt1 | contig 11251 bp, 10 predicted proteins | sample 1951891 | NCBI WGS metagenome assembly ULNJ01 (sample SAMEA4835574, study PRJEB28245) | human gut metagenome | biome: gut microbiome; material: fecal sample | place: Denmark | collected 2008 | reverse complement strand
GCATAATACTCGTTTGCCAATGAGCATAATACTACTTTTCCAAGCAGCATAATGATAGAGACGGAAAAAATGATAAGGCCGCATCCAAGGGAGTCTTCCCTATGGATGCGGCCTCTATTTTTTATAGGACTAAGTGGCTTTGGGACTTACAGTCCGCGAGCCTTCCAGATCAGTTCCTTGGCGGCATTGATTTCCTGCAGTTTCTTCTCGGCAGCCCTGCGCACATCCTCACCGAGCGTGGCCACACGGTCGGGGTGGTTTTTCAATGCGACGGCACGGTAGGCAGCCTTCACTTCGGCATCGGTGGCCGAGGGACTGACACCGAGAATCTTGTAGGCGGCATCGAGGTTCGTGCCACCATCGTGGAGATTGACGATCGACTCGATGTCGGCCGCACTGATGCCCATGGCGGCACCACACTCGCGCAGCGCACGTTCTTCCTCACCGGACACGCTGCCGTCGGCCTTGGCAATCTCCATCAGGAAAGCGAGGAGCTGCAGGCGGGCCTCATAGTTCAAGAGCTGTGAAAGCTGACGGCAGGAACTCATCACGGCACTGCGGTATTCGTTCATGCCCAACTCGCGCTGCTTCTTGAACAGCTCGTCGAGGATGCGCTCACCATCGATCTGTGCCTGGTCACCGAAGTTGGTACGAAGCCAGCGGCGCACAAGCTCCATCTCGGAATGCATGATGCGTCCGTCGGCCTTGATGATATACGAGGCGAGCACCAGCAATGAGAAACGGAAGGTGTCGCGATAGCCCTGAGCGTTGTATCCGCCATCCCGATTGTCTTCTTGCCAGGTTGACCTGTTGTCCGATGCCGCATTGTCACGGTCGGACATCTTTTCTACTAATGTGCCGAACACCCAGCCGGCAATTGCTCCGAGCGGACCTCCGGTAAACAGACCGATGGCTCCGCCTATCCATTTAAATATTGACATGCTGCAAAATTATAAAAAAATCTCGCGATGCGGGGCATTATCCAACATAATTTTAGTAACTTTGCAGCAAAATAAATATTTAGAAACATCAGCTATGAATATTGCAATCGCATTGATCGTGTTCTTCGTGCTGGCCCTTATCTGCTGGGGCATCGCCGAACTGAATTATAAGGGATTCTCCTACAAGGAAGATGTTCCCCATCATCCGGACCCAACGGCCCATCACAATGATGGCAGGGAGCTGAACATCCGTGACATCATGCGCGACAACAGCACACGTGGTTTCAACGCCGTTCCTTCCTCTCCTGAGGACGCCAAGTAAAAGACGGACGACGAAGATCGGAACAAGATCCGCTTACCCATAAAAGGCCGCATAGGGCATCATGCCGTGTGCGGCCTTTTTGCGTCGCAGTCATGCGATGGCAGAGTGAACGACTTTTAACTGATAATCTCTTCGTAGCGGGGGATCTGGGTAAGAAAGACGTATCGCCGGTTGACATAGTCCATCTTGCAGCAGTAATGCTCCATGCCGTTGGAGAGGATGAGAAAGTCTACGTGAAGGAGGAGATTATAGGAAGAAGCCTGCTCAAGCACATGAGGGGTGATCTTGATCGTTGGTGCCTTATACTCTATGATGACACGAGGCTGCAGGTGGCGGTCGTAGACGACGGTGTCGGCCCGCAACTGCTTGTCACCACACTGCAGGGCGACCTCGTTGGCCATAAGGGTGACAGGATAGCCCAGATAGGAGGACAGGTAGTGTACGAAGTGTTGGCGTACCCACTCCTCCGGCGTGAGGGCCACATAACGGCGACGGAGGATATCCAGGACGCGGGGATGGTCGTGGGTGCCTTGTAATTTTATGTCGAAGGGAGGAAGGTTGATTGGGATCATTTTATTATCTTTGCAACACGGCTTCTTGCCGGTGAGTGCAAAGATACGAAAAATATCGCGTACCATCCCGATAAGAAGTGAGGAATCGAATCAACGAAATTATATAAGACAATGCCTGAGAAGAAATCCGTAGTGACGTTCGACACCATCATGCGCAGTCTGAAGAAAGGCGAATACCAGCCGGTCTATCTGCTGATGGGTGACGAACCTTATTATATAGACGCCATCACCGACTATATCCAGCAACATGTGCTCACACCCGACGAACAGGCGTTCAATCAGGATGTGGTGTTCGGGGCAGACGTGACGGTTGGTAAGATCGTCGACATGGCTATGTCCTATCCGATGATGGCTGCCCATCGTGTGGTGATCGTTAAGGAGGCGCAGAACGTGCGCCAATTGGATAAGCTGGAGAAGTATCTCGCCAAACCATTACAGACAACGGTTCTTGTGATAGCTTATAAGAACGGTACGGTGGACCGGCGTAAGAAATGGGTGGCAGGAGCCGACCGCAACGGCGTCGTGTTCGAGTCGAAAAAGATGCGCGACTGGCAGCTGCCCGGATTCATCAAGGGGTGGCTTGCCACACACAAGGCGGCTGCCGATGACAAGAGCGCGTCGATGATAGCGGAGCACGTGGGAGCCGATCTTCACCGCCTCACCTCAGAGCTCAATAAACTGCTGGTCGTCCTGCCGGAGAACGATAGGAGAGTGACTCCCGAAGTGGTGGAGCGCAATATCGGCATCAGCAAGGACTTTAACTGGTTTGAGCTTCGGGACGCCATCGTGAAGCGTGATGTGGCCAAGGCCAACATGATTATGAAATATTTTACCAGCAACCAAAAGAAGGATACCTTCTTCACATTGTTGCCCTCGCTGTATGCGTTCTTCCAGAATCTGATGATCGCCTTCTACGTGCCCAACCGCACCGATCCACAGATGCTGGCCGAAGGATTAGAGTTGAGGTCGAAGTACAGTGCAGAGGCTTACCTGACGGCCATGCGTAATTATTCGGCAACTAAGACCCTGCAGATCCTGAAAGCTATCGAACGCACTGACGCGAAGGTGAAGGGAGTGGACAATCCGAATACGAGCAATGCTGATCTGATGCAGGAATTGCTCTTCTTCATACTTCATTAAATCTATGGGGACTTCTTCCGCAATGAGCAGGGTAGAAGTCCCTTTATTTTTGCGGAATGGCTAATTAAGATTTGTTAGCACTTTTATCACTGTTTTTGAATGGCTTTTTATCTACTTTTTGCCCTATTTCCTACTCTCAGAAGGGGGTGAATGGACGTATGAAGGCATAAAACAGCGCTTTCTTGCTCAAAACTCACTATCTCTCAGGAGGGTCTTTTTTAGGTATAAATGACTGAAAAATAGGGGAGTAAGTCTAAAAAAGAGCCTCTGAGAATGCCATCGTTTTGGCTTTCTCGGGGGATGGGAGGCATTGGCGGCCTTCTCGTAAAAAACGAGAGATCAAGAGACTTCGTAATTCAGAATTAGCAATCGTTTAGATTTTAATGCTTGCATATTCAACTATTTACATTTTGATATTGTAAATCAAACAACTTTGAATTCATATATTAAAAGAACCTTGCATAGGCGTTCAAAGAATATAGATTGCGGTTTGTAAATTCAAATGCCATGTTTTACAAATATGAATGAATTTTTATACAGGCATATACACACACTATAATACATTAAAAATCAACCATTTATATAAAATCGGCCAAAGACGGAAAGATGAGAATGGCTTTTAAGTGTCCATTTTAGTGAGAAATAGGGTGTATTTACATTCTTATATCTATGATTATAGGCTTATAAATCAGTATTTTACATTAAAATGTTCCATAATTTGATACCTCTATTTTCCCAAAAGGGAATTCGCATTTAAAAATGCGAACGTATATCTTTATTCTTTAGTGGTTTGAATTTATATATTTAATATATTAAATTGTGAATATTGACAATTAAATAATTTAGATTTCAGTTGCATATTTCAAATTATTGTTTTAACTTTGCAAATACGAAGAAAGAGCCTTTCTCCACCCTTAAAAGTAGCTGATCGCTCCTTCAACAGTGTCCGGCGTTCCGTTGCCCCGTCTCTGGATAAGGATTCCGGGGGCTCATGAAAGAAAGAAGAAAAGAGAATACTGGCGGGCGGAAAGGAGACAGACGAACATCTTTTCCGACGACAATCATGAATTGGAAGATGACGGAATCCTAGAGATGTGACGATGGATGCCGTCAGTCGGACACGAGGAGGGCTTCATCAAAGAGACAGTCCACAGACTTAAAAAAGATAAAACGATGGAAATGAAAGATCGGATCAGACAACTGATGGAAAGCAATCATATGACACAAAAAGTGTTCGCTCAGTACACAGGCATATCGGAGGCTTCGCTTAGCGGTGTCTTCAACGGGCGCACCAAACCGAGTCTCAGCATGGTAGAGTCGATCCACGAACGCATGCCGAATGTGTCGGTCGACTGGTTGATGTTCGGTTCGGGAGAGATGTACACCAGTCAGACAGAGTCTGCTCCTGCAGATGCTCCCACCCTCTTTGGTGCTGACGGGCAGCCTGCCGACGATACATCTGAGGTTGCCACACAGCCGGCTACGGAGCCCGTTGTATCGTCCGGCAATGTGCAGCAGCAAAAAACAGTAGTGAAATTTATTGACAAGCCTCAACGCCGCATCACAGAGATACGGATCTTCTACGATGATCAGACATGGGAGACCTTCGTGCCGAAAGACAGGTAAAAACCGGCAAGCTGAAGACGGCTTTCAGGGCACTATCCCATACCGGATGTGCATGTCTGTCCCAGCGACCGGAGAACCGATTTCGTGAATGCTGACGATGGCTCGGCATCGGTTGCCCCTTGCCCTTCAAAAGAGGGAAAAGGCCACCTTGTAGAGACCTACGCTGACGGTCGTTTGTATGAGCGGTGGCCTTCCCCGTAGCTTGGGGAAGGGAAAGCATGAAGGGGCTACAGATGGTGGTAGAAACAGCCATAAGAAGGATGTGGCTGACGTATGGGTAGCACTGAGTAAGATAGTCGGGTATTTAATCAAGTTAAGGTAGGAAAGCGGATGCTGAGCTTCATATACTCTTGGAACAAGCAGAGCATGCGGATGGTTGGCGGGACGATATAGGATGGAACCAACGCCCCAGAAATGATCCAGAGCGTGCAATCAGAACCGTGTCATACTTGATCCTTTTCACCCTTAGCTGCTGTCGGGTATAGGCAGTCCGGTCTATATTCAGATCCGTATATGGCTTTTTAGGGCTATTATACCCTCGTCCCTTTTCTTTCTAGTATGGACTCCCTACGCGTCCGCATCGATCTCTTACGTGTCTGAATACGGTCGTCAGAGCGCCCTGTGAGGCTCGTCGGGAATCACGCCCCGGAAATATAGAATACGAATAGAAAAAGGCCGCAGAGACCCTTGGATGAGTCTCTGCGGCCTTGTGTGTTATTTTGTCCTGTCCTGCCGGAGGACACGTGGCGTGTCTTCCTTGCAGGAGAAAAGGCTTAGTATGCGAAGAGCGGATAGTTCTTCATCGTGTCATTGACCTTCTCGCGTACGCGGGCGATCACCTGATCATTCTCAGGATCGGCGAGTACTTCGTCGATGAGATCGGCGATGAGATGCATCATGTCTTCCTTGGCGCCACGGGTAGTCATGGCAGCTGTTCCGAGACGGATACCGCTGGTGAGCATCGGGCTACGCTCGTCGTAAGGCACGGCGTTCTTGTTCACTGTGATGTCGGCAGCTACGAGAGCGGTCTCAGCTACCTTACCCGTCAGCTCGGGATACTTCTTGCGGAGGTCAAGGAGCATAGAGTGGTTGTCCGTGCCACCGCTGACAATATCGAATCCGTGGTCGATAAGAGCCTGTGCCAATACAGCGGCGTTGGTCTTTACCTGTGTGGCATACTCCTTCCATGAAGGCAGGAGGTTCTCACCGAAGCCGACAGCCTTGGCGGCAATGACATGCTCGAGCGGGCCACCCTGGTTGCCGGGGAACACGGCACTGTTGATAAGCGATGACATCTTGCGGATGACACCCTTCTTGGTCTTCTTGCCCCAGGGATTCTCAAAGTCCTTTCCGATCAGGATCACGCCTCCACGAGGACCACGCAGGGTCTTGTGCGTCGTGGTGGTGACGATATGAGCGTACTTCACAGGATTCTTGAGCAGACCGGCGGCAATGAGTCCGGCGGGATGTGCCATGTCGATCATAAGGAGAGCTCCTACCTCATCGGCAATCTTACGCATGCGCTCGTAGTCCCACTCACGGCTATAGGCAGAGCCACCGCCGATGATCAGTTTGGGCTTGTGCTCCAAGGCCAGGCGTTCCATCTCATCGTAGTCGACACGACCGGTCTCACGGTTGAGGGTGTAGCCGATGTGATGATAGAGTATGCCTGAGGTATTGACGGCTGATCCGTGTGAGAGGTGACCGCCCTGGTCGAGGTCGAGACCCATGAAGGTGTCACCGGGATTCAGGCAGGCGAGTAAGACTGCCTGGTTGGCCTGTGCACCGGAGTGAGGCTGCACGTTGGCAAATTCGGCACCGAAAAGTTTCTTCACGCGTTCGATGGCGATGGTTTCCACCTGGTCGACCACTTGGCAACCGCCGTAGTAGCGCTTACCGGGAAGGCCTTCGGCGTACTTGTTGGTGAGGTAGCTGCCCATGGCGGCCATCACCTCGTCGCTCACGAAGTTCTCGGAAGCAATGAGCTCCATACCTTTCAGCTGGCGCTGATGCTCGTTTTCGATGAGATCAAAAATTTCCTGGTCTTTTCTCATTGTGAATGTTATTTTAGAAATGATGAATCGTTACACTAACTTTACGTCGTTGATCTGCTGCTCCTTGTCGCAATAGTGGCATTTGAGGATGCCGCGCACCTTGTCGACGATGGTGAAATAGGTGTCCATGGGCTCGTTGTTGCAGATGCACTTGGGATTGTTGCAACGCACGATGCCGTGGAGTTCGTCTGGGGTCTCAACGGTCTTCTTCTCTACCACCTCATAGTTCTCGATCTGATTGAGCACAATCTTCGGAGCTACGACAGAGAGGCGTGAGATCTCCTCATCGGTGAAGTATTTGTCGCTGATCTTGATAATGCCCTTGCGTCCGATTTTGTTTGAGGGCAGGTTGTAGCCGATGGTGACGGGTACATCGAGATCCTGCAGATGGAGCAGGCTCACCACTTGATATGTCTTCTCGGCGGGTATATGGTCGATCACGGTGCCGTTCTTGATAGCGGCGACGAGCAATTCTTTTCTACTCATGTGTTCCGTATTAATATAGTCTATAATACATAGTCGGTGTCAGCGTGGTTGCACGCCGGCCAACTTATCACTCGATAATGCTCTTGTCGTCTTTCACCTCGTCGAGTGAGATGCCGAGGCAGTAGCAGAAGATAGCCTCGCGGGCGTAGAGACCGTTCTTGGCCTGCTGGATGTAGTAGGCGTGCGGGTTGTCGTCCACATCGTAGGCGATCTCGTTGACACGGGGCAGGGGGTGCAGGATCTTCATATTGGGTTTGGCCTTCTGAAGCATGCTGTTGTGAAGGATGTAGATATTCTTCACGCGCTCGTATTCGATGAGGTCAGAGAAACGTTCCTTCTGTACACGGGTCATATACAGGATATCGGCCTGTGCGATGACGTCTTCGTTGAACTCAGTGTGCTCCTCATATCTGATGCCGTGCTCGTCACAATAGAGTTTGTACTCGTCGGGCATGGCCAATTCTTTGGGAGCGATGAAATGGAATGTGGGATTGAAATGGCGCATGGCCATGATGAGGGAGTGAACGGTGCGACCGTATTTCAGGTCACCAACAAGATAGATGTTCAGATTGTCGAGTGTTCCTTGGGTCTTATAGATGGAGTAGAGATCAAGTAGGCACTGTGAGGGATGCATGTGTGCTCCGTCACCAGCATTAATAATAGGTACGGGAGCAATCTCGCTGGCATACTGTGCGGCACCTTCTATATAATGGCGCATGGCGATGACATCGGCATAGTTGCTTACCATGAGGATGGTGTCCTTGAGGGTCTCGCCTTTGGTGGTGCTGGATGTCTTGGCATCGGAGAAGCCGATGACGCGTGCGCCTAAACGATTGGCCGCTGTTTGAAAACTGAGTTGGGTACGAGTGGAGGGTTCAAAAAATAGCGTGGCTACTACCTTACCGCGTAACAGGTCGCGATTAGGGTGTTTCTCAAACTCTTGCGCCATTTCGAGAAGATACATCAAGCGCTCTCTCGAAAGGTCGGCAATGGTCACAAAATTATGTTTTTCCATCTATTCTAAATGAGAGTTGTATTTTCGTCTGCTAAGGTACAGCTATTTTTTCAATCAACCGTCCTTTTTATTGATAAAAAGATAAAATGACGATTAGATTTATTTTATTTGTTACCTTTGCAAACAGAAAACAGATGCTATGATAAAAGTTATTGTTTCTGACGAGATTTCTTCCGTTTGTCCTACCTTTGTAGGAGCCTGTCTGGAGGCAGAGGTGAAGAATTCTGAATATTGTGCTCCGCTATGGGCGGAGATAGATGCGTTGGGCAAACGGCTATGCGAAACGTTGACGACGGAGTCGGTGAAGACGTTGCCGGGTATCGCAGCCACGCGCCGTGTGTACAAGGCCTGCGGCAAGGATCCCTCCCGCTACCGTCCTGCCAGCGAGGCGCTTATCCGCCGGCTGCTGCAGGGCAAAAGTCTCTATCAGATTGATACGTTGGTCGATCTGATCAATCTGGCCTCTATTGCTTATGGTTACAGCATAGGTGGCTTCGATGCCGATCGGTTTGACGGTGATACACTTACGCTGGGTGTGGGACGTGACGGCGAGCCTTATGAAGGTATCGGCCGTGGTATGATCAATATTGCCGGGTTGCCCGTCTACCGTGACCGGATGGGTGGCGTGGGAACTCCCACCTCCGACAACGAGCGTACAAAGATGACGCTGGACACAACCCATCTCGTTGTGCTGATCAATGGTTATGACGGTAACCGGGAACGTGTGGGTCAGAACGCTGAATTCATCCAAGACTTATTACGGAAATACTGTCAGTCGGATGGCGGGACATACTATTTGTATGGAGATTAAGAAGATTAGAGATGTATCCCGACGGATTGATCCTTATGGGATGTTCTTCGGTGAGAATATAAGGATGTGTGTCAGAATTTAATTTCTGAGATGATGAATTTATATTTCGGATACTCTAAAAGACAGAAGAAAGAGTCGTACCACTCCTTTCAAGAGTACAACCGTTGATGATAACGTATTGCTGTTGGCCTGTAGCAGTTCTGACTTTGCCATATAAATTTAAAGATATGGGAAAGTAGAATACTACAGGCTGATTTTTTTGCTTTTAAAGAATGATGTGCTACCGACAATAACCGTGTCGTTTCAGACTGATACTGCTCAACTATTTTATGTGTCATCATCACGGTCTGTGATCTTTCGAAACAGTCATTGATATCTTGACACGCTTTTTTATATGATGGTTTGTCAACGATCGGTGTCGGTACCGCATGAGATTTGCCGGTGATAGCTGCTTACGGGCATGATAGTTGTTTACATTTCCCGTACATGCTTGCGTATCTTCTCAAGATAAGCTTTCATGTCCTTCTCATCGCGGCGGTCGATGATATCGAGAAGCTCTTTCAGCTCCATGCGTATCTGCACCACCTGATCGTGGGTATAGGGGTTGAAGAGGATCTCCTGCAGCAGGTAGTCGTCTTCGGAGAGCACGCCCTGTGCTATCTGCTTATGGCGCTTGAAGGTTGTTCCGGGTGCGTCCTGATGTTTCATCAAGGCGGCGAAGACGAACGTAGAGACGAAAGGAATGCTCAGAGAATAAGCGACGGTACGGTCGTGCTCGTCGAAGGTGTACTCGTAGATATGCAGGCCGATACGCTGATAGAGGTCGCGGAAGAAGCAGCGGCCCATATAGTCGCCCTCGCTGATGATGATGGCATTCTCCTCACTGAGCTGGTTGAGGTTGGCGAATGTCGGTCCGAACATCGGGTGGGTCGACACGTAAGGATGGCCACACTGCTCGTAGTATTCCTTGAGGTGTGTCTTCACCGAGGAAATGTCGCTGATGAGACACTCCTTAGGCAGGAAGGGAAGCACCTCCTCGAAAGCCGGGATCGTATATTTCACGGTCACGGCATTGATCACCAGCTGGGGACGGAAGTCCTTCACTTCCTCTACGGAGGTGAAACGTTGGCAATTGTAGGTGAAGCGCAGCCGCTTCGGATTTTTTTCCAATACGCCGACTTCGTGATCAAAACTCAGCAGGTCGGTAAAGAAGGAGCCCATCTTACCGGCTCCCATAATCAATATTCTCATGTGATCAGTGTTTAGCATTCTTGTATGTGTGGGTATGACCACCGTCGTTGGTTATAGAATGGCGGTGGTCTGTCGTGTACTGGGCCGCCCACTCATTTCCCGTCTTTGTTGACTTGCCGGTGCTCCTTACTGATTGACGATCTCAAGCTGCTGCCGTACGGACTCCTCGTGGATATGCTCGAAGATCTGGGCGGCAAACTCAGGACTCATGCCACAGAGGCTGGCCTGTGCGCCACGTTTCTCAAGGATCTCGCTGTAGCGTGACGACTGGAGCACGGTCATGTTATGCTCTTTCTTGTATGTGCCGATCTCGCGGCATACGCGGAAGCGCTTGGCAAGAAGGTCCATGAGCTGATTGTCGAGCTCATCGATCTGTGCACGGAGCTGACGGATACCCTCTGTCGTGGTATGTGTGTCGCGGATGACGAGGAGGGAGAGGATATAGTCGAGGATGTCGGGTGACACCTGCTGCTTGGCATCGCTCCATGCCTCATCGGGAGAGCAGTGGCTCTCAATGATCAGACCGTCAAAGCCAAGATCCATGGCCTGCTGGCAGAGAGGCGCGATGAGATCGCGGCGTCCTCCTATATGACTGGGATCCACGATGATGGGCAGGTCAGGGATGCGTCGATGCAGCTCGATGGGGATCTGCCACATCGGCAGGTTGCGGTAGATCTTCTTGTCTGCGCTGGAGAAGCCGCGGTGGATGGCTCCGAGACGCTTGATGCCGGCCTGGTTGATGCGTTGCAGGGCTCCGATCCAAAGCTCCAGGTCAGGGTTGACGGGATTCTTTACCAGCACGGGCACGTCGATGCCCTTGAGCGAGTCGGCGATGGCCTGGACGGCAAAGGGGTTGGCCGATGTACGGGCTCCGACCCACAGGATGTCGATGCCGTATTTCAGTGCAAGCTCGACGTGCTCGGGCGTGGCCACTTCTGTGGCGGTGAGCATGCCGGTCTCCTCTTTCACCCTCTTGAGCCAGGGCAGTGCTTTCTCGCCATTGCCTTCGAAGCCTCCGGGCTTCGTGCGGGGC
>ULNJ01020937.1_pt1 | contig 11275 bp, 4 predicted proteins | sample 1951891 | NCBI WGS metagenome assembly ULNJ01 (sample SAMEA4835574, study PRJEB28245) | human gut metagenome | biome: gut microbiome; material: fecal sample | place: Denmark | collected 2008 | reverse complement strand
TGCCACCCAACGCATTTCGTGTTTTTCTGCCTGCCGGCAGAATGACGGAGACGCACAAAGGACATAAGAAAAACGTGGGTCTCAAAATTCCGTACACCTGGCGGCTCTTTGCCGGACTACTAAATCCGGCTCAGGTGACAACTCTTCCATCAAAACAATAAACATACGTAAGAAATGAAAATACGCAATTACATCCTGTCGATCATGGCAGTTGCCGGATGCGCCATCTGCGTTGCCGCAGTAACCGACGATCGGGCAACCGACAGACCGGAAAAGGTAAAACCGGCAGCCAACCTGCCGGCAATGACCCGTCCTCAGGGACAGGCCTATACAAGGCTGCGACTCGAAGGAGCCGATGACGGAATCCCCTACGGTCTGCGCCTAATGGACGTCGACGATAAGCAAGTGTCACTCAGCTGGCTCTCGCCTGAGCAGACTAACGGCTATTGGGAAGACTTCGAAAACCACGATGACTTCCAAATCAACTCCCCGGGAAATATCGGATGGCAATATATCGACGGCGATAATGCACTAACCTATACATGGGCTGCCTGTTCTTTCCCCAATCAAAGACAGAAAATGGCATTCATTGTCATGAACCCGTCGCAAACATCGCCTGCTACTGACGCCAACCCCAACTACAAGCCTTTCTCCGGCAAAAAGATGTTGGTAGATTTCAGTTCCGTTGATGTGCCCAACAACGACTATATCATCTCCCCGGAGCTGAACTTCAGCACCGACTTTAAGCTCAGTTTCAGAGCACGCAGCTACTCTTCGTCCTACAATCTCGAGCGTATCCGCATTGGCTACTCCACTACTGGCACCAGTCCTTCCAACTTCACATGGGTCAACGAGGGCGACTATATCGAGTTGCCTGCCCAATGGGGCCTTTATGAGTTCAATATCCCGGCCAATGCACGATATGTCACCATCAACTGCGTGTCCGACGACGCATTCATGTTGATGATCGATGATATCTTCATCGGCACTAATGCCATACGCCCTGGCGTTGCACCCAAAAAGGCTGCTGCCGACCGTCATCTGGTGGGATTCAATCTCTACCGCAACGGTGAGAAAGTGAACAACGAGCCCATAACGGAGATTCGCTACACCGACACCGTCACTGACTATGGTACTTACGACTATACTGTAAGCGCTGTATATTCCGACGGCACAGAATCGGGACAGACGGCTCCTCTGACAGTCAATGTGCCCGATATCCGGCTCCTGCCCTTCGAAGACGATTTCGATGACTGGACATTGCACGAAGACAAGTGGAGCACCGTCAACCTCGACGGCTATCAGGATGCCGCGTGGAAGATCGACTACTATGAGAAAGGACTCGTAGACCCCAGCGCCACCTATCAATATTCGCTGATCAAAAACTACAACCAGGCTCTCGTAACACGCGAACTGAACACTACCGACAAGACGGATACCTATCTGCGCTTCAATCTGAAGTTAAGAAACTACAGAAAGGTGAATACCGACTATCTGACAGTGGAAATCACCAGTGACGGCGGACAGACATGGAAGAAGATCGATGAGTTCGATAACACCAACGGTGAATTCGACTGGAAAATATGCCAATATAATATCGGACAATACCTTGACAGTAATCTGTTCCGTATACGCTTCCGCGCTCATGGAAACGAGGCCACATACATCGACTACTGGTATGTAGACGATGTCAAGATCTGGAATCCGGAATGGACCACTGCCACATTAACCGTCAACTCTGCTAACGGACCTGTGGCCAACTGCCCTGTCAAGCTCACCGGTAATACCGGAGGCGTAGTGGAAGCCACAACCGATGCTGAGGGCAAGATCGCTCTTGACCAGATAGAAGCCGACACCTACACCATCTCCATTGCCAACACAGGCTATAATATCTACAACGGCACCTGGATGGTCAACAAAGACGGTGGCAACGACTATACAGTACAGCTCACACGCCCTGTGATGACACTCTCCGACAGTGGCGTGACAGCCGATATGGCGGCAGAAAGTCTGCTTCAAAAAACCATCTCTATCAGCAACGATGGTGACGGACCAATGACTTGGTATCTCAACACGGCACCCAAAACAGGAAGCGACGATGCGACTTCCCTGTGGAACGTGCAAGGATCGTTCACTGCATCAGGCGATTTACAATCGTGCGTGGCTTTCGATGGTGAAAACTATTATACCAGCTCATTCACCGAACTGGGCAAGTTCTGGAAATACGACAAGAACGGCAATCTCATCGAAGAATTCCGCTTGCCAGACATGTATTATCCCGTTTACGACCTTACTTTCGACGGACGTTATTTCTACGGGAGTGACGGTACCAATAGAATCTTCAAATTCGACTTTTATAACCGGCGTATAGCCGACATCATCACCGTCGACCAGGCACCCGACCTGGAGATTACCCACTGTTGCTACGATCCCGACCTGAAAGGTCTTTGGATTGGAGGATGGAATACACTGGGACTCGTCAACATGAAGGGAAAGATTATTTCGAACATCATGAATTTCGATGCCTCAACAACACTCTATGTCATAGGATCGGCCTATGATAATGTATCGCCTGGCGGACCTTATCTCTGGCTGGCCGATGGACAGGCATCTGAAAATATGATCGACTGTATCACCATCTACCAGTACGACATCAATAAGGGTCGGCTCACGGGAGTTAAACATACCACTATCGACATTCCTGGTTATAAGATCGGAGAGGCCTCATCCGGAGTGAACAAACTAGGAGGACTGTCATCATCGCTCGACATCAAAGACGGCAAACTCACACTTACCGGAGTGTTGCAGCAGTCGCCGGCTCTAATCTTCAATTATACACTGTGCGACGTAGACAAATGGCTCTCCATCACACCCAAGCACGGCACGCTCCAACCCGGTGACAAGCAGGAACTTACCTTTAGTTTCAACTCTGCCGACAATAAGAACGGCGACCAGCTGTCAACAGCTGCTCAACTGCTCACTTTACCCGAGCTTGAAAGCGAAGCATTCGACATCAAAATGAACGTCAATGCCGCTGCCGCCATGCCGAAGCCTGTCAGCCTGACAGCCACAGCCGGAAAAGCTTCTGTACAACTCTCTTGGAAGCCCGGAGACAACGGACACACTCCAAAGAGTTATAATGTTTATCGCAATGGACAAAAGATCAACACTGAAGCCATCACCGACACATCCTTCACCGACGACAAGCTGGTCTATGGTAAGTACTATTATAAAGTGACCGCAGTCTATGACGAAGGCGCCGAGTCAATTCCTACCGACTCCGTAGAAGTTTTCGTAAAGCAAGGCGCCCCCTACTACGCACCGGTTCAGGCAAGTGCTAGCGTAAAAGACAACAAGAACGTCAGCCTCACATGGAAATCTCCCCTTGTCAACGCTGCGCTGCCCGATACAGCCTCGTGGTCGACCGGCATCCATGCTGATCAGATGGGTATCAGTGAGGGAGGCACCTTCTATGCCGCTTCAGCATGGGACGCCACCGATCTCGTACCCTACCGCAACAAGAAGCTGACCTCCGTTTCTGTACAGCTGGTCAATCCCTGCAGCTACCTTGCTCTCCATGTGATCAAGGACGGTAAGACTATTTACCGCAAGGCGTATGATGACAATATCTTGTACGACGGCTCTTACACCGACATTCCTGTCGATGACTCCATCACTATCGAGCCCGGCGCTACATATTACTTTGCCATCCAGCTGATGAACGCCAATGGCATCATGCCGCTGGCTATAGACAGCAGCCGGGCTGTGAACGGCAAGGGCAACCTCCTTTCTATGGATGGTAAAACCTGGTTCCCTGCCACCTATCAGGGCATCGCCGGCAACTTCAACATCAAAGTCAACTTCGGTCCTGCCGACTCTACGGCAGAACAGGCTCCTGCGGGATACAATGTCTACCGCGACGGACTGAAGATCAACGACCAACCTGTGACAGCCACTACCTATGAAGATGTAGAGACAGAACCCGGCATCCACGAATATACCCTCGCCTCTGTATATGCTGACGGAGGTGTATCGGATCAGACCGATCCCGTGAAAGCAGAGATCATCAATATCGAAGGACGCTATGCACCCACTGCAATCAATGCCCAGGTAGCTATCAACCGTGATGTAACCCTGCGCTGGGACTATCCGGGTGAGAAGGCATCTGACATGAAAGCCGACATCACTACCCGACCGGTAACCATCGGCGAAGGGCTGCCAGAATATTACTCCTCATTCAACGGTGCCGATTTCAATGTCGAAATGGGTATTGCCTCCGATGGCAAATATATCTACACCTCTACCTATGCAGTCAATGGACGTATCAACAAATACACCATGGACGGAAAATATGTAGAGACCTTCACCATCGACGGTGTGGAAGGCGTCCGCAATATCACTTATGACGGCGAACACTTCTATGTAGGCGACTATTCTACCAACATATACATGGTAGACATGGACACACACAGCATACTCAAGACTCTGCCTATATCCGAATACTCACGTCATCTCACCTATGTGCCCGACCTTGACGGAGGCAAAGGCGGATTCGAGGTCGGTGACTGGGAGACCAGTATCTATGTGACCAAGAACGGAAGTAAGATCAGCAACGGTCCCTCACTGCTCGGAGCCAGCGGCACAGCCTATCACAACGGTCTGCTCTACGCTTTCGAGCAAGGCGGCGACAACGCCCATTCCATAGGCATCTACGACTTCAACACGCTTGAGCGTAAGGGCACCATCGACATGGGCGCTTATGCAGAGCTGGGCGATCTGACCGACGCTTCGGCTGGAGGCATGTCAGTCATCAGCCGTCCCGATGGTGCGACATTCCTGGCTATGGTACTGCAGATACCCAATAGCGCCAGCAAGATGGTACTCCTCGAACTTGAAGGGGTTAAGGGTGTCAAGGGCTATAACGTGTATCGCGATGGTCAGAAACTGAATGATGAGCCGTTGACCCGACGTTATTTTGCAGAAAGTCTGGACACTCAAGGTACTTACAACTATGCTGTAGAGACGGCCTACATCGACGGCACGACATCTGCCGACCGTGCCGAGACCGAGATACAGATCAACGAAAAGGGTATTGCTGGGACACCGACCAACGTGAAAGCCGTACAGTCGTCCTATGGCTATAATGTACTTCTCTCATTCGCCGATCCACAGATGAACACCGGAGCCGACCGCACCGAGAGCATGGAAGCAGCCGAAGCACAGACACCTGTCAGTGTAGACGGCTGGATCAACCGTGACAACGCCTGGACCGTGACAGCCGACAAGGCATATGAAGGCATCAAAGCCATGACAGCCAGCAACACCGACAAAGAAGCCACTCTTATCATCCCCGTAGAAGGAATGGTATGTCTGAAGATGGCGGCACGCAATGCCGACGATCATAACGGACATGGAACACTGACTCTGCTGCGCTCAGAAGGCGGCACGGACGATGCCGACTTCTTACAATTGAAGACCACTCAGACCAATGAGGCCTGGAGCGAAATAACAGCCGACTTACCCGAAGGCACCAAGTATATTGCCATCAGAAAACCGGCCGGCTCAGGCGCACAGATCGTTGACGCCATACGTCTGTTCAAGCAGCCGACACCCTCTACTGTCTATGCCTACGATATCTTCCGCAATGGCGAGCAGATCAATGAGCAGCCCGTCACAGACATAAGTTATATCGACCGCAACCTGGTGCCCGGCCACTACGACTATCAGGTGAGACTCACCACCACCTCATCAGCCGTCAGCGAGCTGTCAGACAAAGCAAGCATCGATCTTGACTATGACAACGGAGGCCTGGCTCCTACAGGACTCAAAGCCGGATATGACAACAACGGCAATGTGAAACTAAGTTGGCAATTCCCTGCGCTTGGAGAACCGATCTACCTGCGATGGCACGATGGCAATAGCTATGATGCCGGAGGTGTAGCCAATGGTGGCGCGTTCTTTGCAGGTGCACGCTGGTATGCGTCCGACCTGAAAGGCTACGAACAGCTGTCGCTTACCGATGTCGAGTTCTATATCAACCAGATTCCCGACGCGCTCTTTATCCTGGTCTATGAAGGCAACACGCTCGTACGTCAACAATATGTGCCCACGCTCTACCAGTACTCATTCAACAATGTGAAACTGGACGAGCCGCTCGCCATCGATCCTTCGAAAGATCTGCTTGTCGCTCTTTACATTGAGCACAATGAGATCACGGCACCGCTCGGCTATGATCAGGGACCGGCCAACGAAGGACGTGGAAACCTCTACTCAACCGATGGCGTTACATGGTCGCTACTCAGCGGTTCAGACACGAACATTGACGCCAACTGGAACATCTCCATCGGTCTCAGCCCCTATTCTAATGCTCCCCTCGAGCCTATGAATAAGATCAAGGCACAACGCAGAGCTTTCGCCCCCAAGGCAAGCGCCAACGACGTACATCTCGTATCTGTACCGGTCAGCAACAAGGTTGCCTCACAAAAGAATGCCTTCATGGGCTACAACGTATACCGCAACCATGACCGTCTCAATGATACAACGTTGAAAGAGACTTCGTACACCGATACAACTCCTATTGACAACAAATATCTCGAATATCAAGTATCGGCCATTTACTCTGTTTCCGGTGAGAAGCTCTCCGCACCCGTTACACTCACCGCAACAGACATTAACGGACTGGAGACCTACAGTGGTATCCGTGTGAACATAGAGCACGGAGATATCCTCGTCTACGGACTCAGCGCCGGTACCTCTGTCTGTCTGTACGATGTCAATGGAGCAATGGTATACAAAGGGGTTGCCCACGATACCGATGTATATGTAATACACGGGACAGCCATTGCAGACGGTACCTATCTCATCAAGGCGGGAAATGCCACAGCTAAATTTGCCAAGAACAGCAAATAATGCTACACTACGGTCACACGCATGAACATGCTGACCGATGATCCTTTTTAAAACAGAAGCTGCCTCAAGTCTTATCTTGAGACAGCTTCTGTTTTTTTTATTCAAACTTTATACCCCTTTACCTTCATAAGCACCAATCGTTTTTCATCCCTGTCACTCTATATTGTTACACCTCTCGAACTTAATGACCAGAAAACCACTACTTCAGTTGATTTGATGAATAAAAAGGGATTTAGATAGTATCCTCATAAAAGAAGGGACCTTATCATATTTCCTTGATAAAATCCTCATTAGATCCGTCATGCTTTTCCATTAGACAGATCACTAAACTGAGAGTGCCGCCGATACCACGCATCAGCAAATGAGCACACCGGCAACACCTTGAAACCCTTCTCAACCGCATAGTCATTAGCAGCACTGACAAGCAGCCTACCTATCCCTATACCTTCCTTAAAAGCGTGAGTATGTTCTATCCGCATGACATTGTCATCACAAGAAAATTCCAGTTGGCCTACAAGTTCATCACCATCGTAAGCTAGAATCTTACCATCCTTATTTGTAGTTTCGATTTTTGTTTCCATAATAGTTGCAAAGATACTAAAAATTATCAGGAATGAATCTCTAAGGAAAAGTTCGTGTTGGTTAGTCATTTACAATTATCAACGTATTATTTGTCAACCATATCGGCATCTATATTTAAGCGGTTTCTGCCCACATTGAAAAATATGGGAGACTTACCTCTTGAGGCTGGCCTCCGAACCCATATTACCCTTTCAAGCACATTACGGGAAATATTAATCTTCCGTTACGCCATAGACAGTATCGAAAAGAAAACAGAGGTCAATACAGCTGATCGAAACGACACAGAGGCATTAAATTGCTATTTCACAGCAAAAACCTTCCATAAAAGCAGACGACTTTTTTATTTTTTTTGTATCTTTGTCCTCGTTAATAAACGATTATTTAATTTGATTATAATAAGATATGTAAACCGGACAACGCTACGGGCAATATCAAGATGTCCGTAATCTCTATTTTATAATTTGTCCTCATCATTATATAAATTCAAATTACTAAATAGACCATAATATCATTTTATTATATTTCAACCCAATGAATAAAAAACTTTTACATTACGTGCATTCCTTATAATGGGAATGGCAGGGGCATTAGGTTTTTCCAGTTGTACGGACAACGATTATGACCTCAACAGCATCGACACAACGATCGGTATCGGTGGTGACGGACTGGAATTTCCTTACCTATCAACAGAGGTAATCCCTTTAAAAGATGTGTTAGAGCTTGAAGACAACGGAAGCGTTGTCGAAGACCCTGTAAATGGTGACTATGTATTCCGTCAGGATGGTGCAGACATAGACCCTGTACATCCATTCATCGACAAAATCACGGTAGCACAACAACAAACCACATCTAATGATGTGGAGCTTGTCTCCTCCGGTTCTGCCGGAAGTCGTAGACGTGCACGCACTACACGTGCAGGAGGCAGCTTGACGGCAGATGGATGGCTTCAGGCCTTCACCTACGAAGGCAGTACACCTAAAGAGGTGCTTGACCTTTCTACGGCTGAGGTAGATGCATCTATCGAGCTGAAGGTTGACTTCAGCAGCGTAAAGGATGACGCAAGCAAGTTTAACAATATCACCATCTCCTTGCCTGCTTTCATGACCCTCTCCGACATTCAATGCGGACATAAGTTTACTATAAAAGGTACATCCATTTCATTTGAAGATGTATCGACAGCGTCTCCTCTGACCCTAACCGCTAAAATCACAGCACTCAATTTCAAGGAGAAAAACACCACTTATGGTACGCTGTCGCTTAAAAACGGAAAGATCAATATGGAAGGTAAAATACATATCAATGCCTCAGCTGCCATTGACGGCACAGGCTCTGGAAGTACTTCCAACCATAAGATCAGCAGTACGATGGAGATGAGTAGTTTTGTAGTGAATGCCGCTACAGGTAAATTCAACCCTGAGATCTCTCTGTCTGACCTGGGTGACATGACCGTCAATGGCATTCCCGACTTCCTGCAAGGTGGCAACGTCGTTGTCGATCTGTACAATCCCCAAATCAAGCTCACGACAACGAGCGACATGGACATCCCCGGTGTGGTGGACGGTGTCATCAAGTCGTATAAGAATGGACAACTGCTGGCCACTGTCAATATAAACGGTATTCCTGTCGATCCGAATCGCACATCCACGATCTGTATCTGCCGCAGATCTGAGGGAATTTCCGGCTTTGACCATGTAATCGTGAACGAGAATCTCTCCAAACTCATCGAGACCATTCCTGATCGGATCACATTCACTGCAACCACCCATGCAGACAGTAAAAATACATACCGTTACGAGCTGGGCCATCACTATGAAGTGACAACCGCCTATAGCCTGGACGCTCCCATCGCTTTCGGCGAGAATGCCAACATTGAATACCGTGACACCCTTGACGGCTGGAATGACGATATTCAGGACTATGAGCTGGCAGAGAATTCATATATTACCATGGACGCAACCGTCAGCAGTTGTGTACCTGCTTATATGACTATCCAGGCTACTCCCGTAGACGTAAATGGAAACGCCATCAGTGCAGATGAATTGTCCGTGGATGTCGATGGCTCGATCGAAGCTTCTAAGGACGGCGTGGCACAAACCACTTCACCTGTAAACATTAAGATCAGCCAAAAGCAGAAAGGTGCAATGAAGAAACTGGATGGCATCGTATTTACTGTATCCGGAAAGGCTAACGGTGAGGACGGAGCCGTCACAGGCATCACGCTTAATGCAAGAAAGCATTCGCTCAAAGTAGAGAACATCAAGATTAAACTAGTAGGCAAGATCATCGCCAACCTCTAATTAATCACACAATAACAGACAAAAATGAAATCTATTTATAATAAGATATTTGTTACGGCTTGTATGTTAGCTGTCTGTGGCACTACCATGGCCCAACAGCTCAACTCAGCCTATTACACGGAGGACTACAAGTACCGCCATGAGATGAACCCCGCCTATGGCAACGAACAAAACTACGTTGCCATACCAGCTCTCGGAAATATCAATGTGGGACTGCATGGCAACTTCGGTTATCAGGATGTCATCATGCCTAACCCGATGTATGGCGTAGACGGCAACGATAAGAAGATGACCACTTTTATGAACCCGTACATCTCCGCATCAGAGGCACTAGACGGCTTCAATAGCGGCAACAACCGTATCGTAGGCGATGTGAGCCTCACACTCCTCTCTGCAGGATTTAAGGCTTTCGGCGGATACAATACGATCTCGCTCTCATCCAAGACCTCATTCGGTACATCTATGCCTTACGAGCTCTTTGCATTTGCCAAGAACACAGGCAACCAGACCTATAATATAGGTGACATCAATGTAGGAGCCAAATCGTATGTAGAACTGGCCCTCGGTCACTCACGCCAGATCAATGATAAATTGCGTTTAGGTGCCAAACTGAAATTCCTCGTAGGTGTCGCCAGTGCCGACTTCCAATTCAAAAATGTGACGGCTAATCTCGCTTCCAACGAGAAATGGATCATCTCTGGTACAGCAACAGCAGATGTATCGATGAAAGGTTTCACTTACAAGTCTGAGAAGGACCAATACAACGACCCGGAGAAAGGCGAATATGACAAGATCACCAGTGCCGATGTCGACGGAGCAGGCATAGGAGGATTTGGTATGGCTATCGATCTGGGAGGTGTGTACAAGATCAATGAAGACTGGACCGTCAATGCCGCTGTTCTCGATCTCGGTTTCATCAACTGGAGCAACGATATGCAGGCAGTGAACAGAGCAGACCGTTTTGAATTCAATGGTTTCCGTGATCTGTCTGTATCGAGCGATCACGGTACGACCATTGATGACCAGATAGACAATTACGGCGATCAGATTGCAGACTTCATCAACCTAAAAGACAATGGCGATCAAGGCAGCCGTACCACCGGCATCGGTGCCACTATCAATGTAGGTGCTGAATATAATCTGCCTGTCTATCGTAAGATCACTTTCGGAGCATTGAGTAGTACCCGTATCAATGGTTCATACTCTTGGACAGAAGGACGTCTTAGCGCCAATTGGACACCACTCAACTGGCTCGATGGAGGTGTCAGCTTTGCTGTCAACAGCTTTACTACCAGCATGGGATGGATACTTAACATCCATCCTAAGGGATATAACTTCTACATCGGAATGGACCATATTCTTGGCAAGACCAGTAAGGAGTTTATTCCTCTTACGTCTAATGCCAGCCTGTCAGTGGGCATGAGTATCGCCTGGTAATAAAATTCTATTTTCATATATTGCTGTCCGGTAAAACTTTCTGTAAAATT
>ULNJ01050961.1_pt1 | contig 11410 bp, 8 predicted proteins | sample 1951891 | NCBI WGS metagenome assembly ULNJ01 (sample SAMEA4835574, study PRJEB28245) | human gut metagenome | biome: gut microbiome; material: fecal sample | place: Denmark | collected 2008 | reverse complement strand
AGAAAAAGCACCTCCGCCTACTGGAGCAAAACCCTGATAAGAATCCACCACAATCTTTCTTCCAGTAAGACCTGCATCTCCAGTAAAACCACCTATTAAAAATTTACCCGTTGGATTTAAAATAAATTTTTCAACTTCAATATTATATTCATTACATATACTTTTACAAATATCAATTAATATTTCATCTGTTTTATTTCTTTCTTCTTCAGTATTTTGATAACAAATTACAAAGTCTTTTATTCTAACTAATTTATTATTTTCATAATAACCAGTTATTTGAGCTTTACCATCTGGTAAAAATCTTTTATCTTTTTTTCTAAGTTCATCATAGAAAATAGAAAGTTTCTGAAGTATTACCATAGAGGTAGGCAGATACTCTTTAGTATCACGACATGCATAACCAAACATCATACCATTATCACCAGCACCATGAACTTTATCATTTGTTCCAAGTGCTATATCAATACTTTGAACGCCAAGATTATTAATTATTTCATAATTTTCATCATAGCCAACATCATTTAAAACTTTTTTTACTATACTTGAAACATTTACTTTTGCACTACTTGTAACCTCACCAGTTACAAATATTTTACCTTTTCCTCCCATTACTTCAATTCCACATCGTGAGGATTTATCTTTACTTAAATATGCATCTAAAAGTGCATCACTAATTTGGTCACATACTTTATCTGGGTGACCACGAAATACTATTTCGTTACTAAAAATTTTCATTTATACTCCTTTTCTTTTTTCATCTTAAAAGAAAATGCTTAATAAAACTTTCCTCCCTTCATAAAAAAACATCCAAGATAACAATATCTTGAATGATAAAGTTATCTTATAGCTCTAGCATTACCACCTAATTTAATAGGTTGGTGTGACTTCAACGGGCTAGTCCCTCCATCACTCTTTATAAGATGTAATTAAATTATAACACGTTGTTTTAAAAAGTTAAACATTTTTTAAGATTTAAATTTACTATTTTTATTAAAGTTTAATCTTTCAACATACTCCTCAAATTCCTCAATTGGAATATCAGTTTTAATACCAGTTTTATTATTTTCAATTGAAACTTTTCCTTCATTTAATGAGTTACCAAATACAACAACATAAGGTATTCCCATAATTTTACTATCTTTAATTTTTGCACCAATAGAAATATTATTTCTATCATCAAGTAATAATGGTATATCTTTATTAAGCAAATTTTCATATACTTTATTTGCGACTTCATTTTTCTCTTCATCATCGATTTTAGGAATTATTTCAAGTATATATGGTGACAAATTAAGTGGAAGAGCAAAACTCTCAACTTTACCAGCATCATTTTTTATTACACTATTTTCATAAATCATTGCTAGTGTACGACTTACGCCTATACCGTAACATCCCATAACATAATTTTCTAATTTATCTTCGCAATTCACAAATGACGCTGACATTGACTTTGAATATTTATTTCCAAGTTGAAATATATGGCCAAGTTCAACTGCTTTAGTAGAAACTAAATTATCTATATTCTTAATTCCATATACTTTATTTAAGTAATCTTTTGCATCTTCCCTCTCCAAAAGTTCCGAGTTTATTGCTATTCCAGTATCTTTATCAAATAATACATTATCTTCGCCGATTGATGATATACACATAAATTCTTCAGATTTATTTCCACCTATATTTCCACTATCAGCTCCTACTGGTTGTGTATTTAAACCTAATTCTGTAAATATCTCAATATATGCTTTCTTCATATTATCATATTCTAAATCTAAATCTTCTTGGTTTCTTCCAAAACTATATGCATCCATCATATCAAAAGACTTTCCTCTTAATAAATAGCCTCTTGTACGAATTTCATTTCTAAATTTTGGGCCTATTTGAAAATATGTAACAGGTAGATCTTTATATGTTTTAAGTCTTGATGAAGCATAAGTAACTATTGCTTCTTCAGCAGTTGGTGCTAAACAATAATTTCCTTTTTCTGTTAAAGTTCTAAACATTACTCCATCAGCAACATATTTATCTAATCTTCCTGATTTTTCCCATATACTTTCAGGTTGTAATACAGGTAAAGACAACTCACTACATCCATATTTTGTTAAAGTTTTACTAATTACTATCTCAATATTTTTTTTAACTAAATACGGAATATGACCATAAGCATAAATACCACTTCCAAATTGCATAATTTGCCCAGTTTGTAATAATATGTCTTGAACTGGAAGCATTTCATCTATATTAGTTATTTTTTTTGATATTAATCCGATTCTTGATACTTTCATTTTTTAACTCCTTTAAAAGTATTTTAATATAATTTGTTTGAATTTTCAACACATTATAGTCCTACAAAAAACTGGAATATTAAATTATTTCCAGTATTTTAAATATTTTAGTTAAGTCCAACTTTTTTCTTCATTTGGTTCATTTTTTCATAAGCAAGTTTTCTGGAGTTTTCTTTACCTTTATTTAATATTTCTTCGAGTTTACCAGAACTTATAATATGATTATATTTTTCTTGAATATCACTAATCATCTGTGATGTTAATGAAGCAACATACTTTTTAAAATTACCATATCCAGCTGTTTTATATTCATTTGCAATATCCTCTACAGTTCTTTTAGAAATAACACTTGCAATATTAAGTAAATTTGAAATACCTGGTTTATTTTCTTCATCAAAATAAACTAAATTTTCACTATCTGTAGTTGCTCCCATAATCTTTTTAGTAACTATTTCTGGGCTATCAAATAAAGATATAACACCATTTGGATTTGTTTCAGACTTACTCATTTTTTTGGTAGGATCTTTTAAATCTTTTATCTTAACTCCCTCTTTACTAATTAAAGGCTGTGGAAGTTTAAAAGTTTGGTCATATTTATTATTAAATCTTTCTGCTATATCACGGGCAATTTCAACATGTTGTTTTTGATCTATACCTACTGGGACAAAATCAGAATCACAATACAAAATATCTGCGGCCATTAAAATTGGATATGTTAAAAGTCCCACTGTAAAGTTTTCTTTACCTTTTGATTTTTCCTTAAATTGAATCATCCTTGAGGCTTCTCCATAATAAGTGTTACACTCTAAAATCCATGAAATCATTGGAATATATTCATTATCTGATTGAATATAAACAACTACTTTCTCTGGATCAATTCCACATGCGATATACATTGCAATAAACTTTTTAATTCTATCTCTTAAAGTATTTGGATCTTGATATTCAGTAAGTGCATGAAGATCTGCTACAAAAAGATAGACTTCATTATTTTCATCATTAGAAAGCTCCACCATTTGTGATATTGCTCCAATATAATTACCTAAAGTAAGTTCTCCTGTTGGTTTTAATCCTGTTAATATTCTTTTTTTCATATTTATCCCTCTTTCTTAAAAAAAATCTTATCCTCAACAGTTAGGATAAGATTTAAGTTCTTATTAATGCCACCTAAAAAGTGCAATTCATGTACAATTATACATGCTACTTTGTTAACGAAGTTAAGTACTCCGTGCTAGCCTACTACTATTTCGGTAGCCTCTTGAAAGCCCATTTCGTATATTACCCATTTATAACTTTCCACCACTAGTTACTCTCTTTAAAACAAATAATACCTACTTTTCTTTCTCATTGATTTACAAATTAATTGTATAACTATATTTTTTCTTTGTCAATAGATAAAAATTTATATTATAATTCAAATTGAGAATTATAAAGTTTAGCATAAAAGCCATCTTTTTTCATAAGTTCATCGTGAGAACCTTGTTCTATAATATTACCCTCATTCATAACAAGTATTAAATCTGCATTTTTTATTGTTGAAAGTCTGTGGGCAATTATAAATGAGGTTTTATTTTCCATTAATTTATCCATAGCTTTTTGCACAAGTTCTTCGGTTCTTGTATCAACATTTGAAGTCGCTTCATCAAGTATTAAAAGAGGCGCTTTTTCACACATACCTCTTGCAATAGTAAGAAGTTGTTTTTGCCCTGCAGAAATATTATCATTTTCAGATATTACTGTATCATAATTATTTGGAAGTGTTTTAATAAAATGATCTAGTCCAATATATTTACATACACTTTCAATTTCTTTATCAGTAATTTTTGAATTATTATATCTAATATTATCTTTAACAGTTCCTTCGAAAAGCCATGTATCTTGAAGTACCATTGTAAATAAACTATGAACATTTTCTCGTGTTAAATTAGAAATACTTTTACCATCAATGGTTATATCGCCATCATGAATATCGTAAAACTTCATAAGTAAATTAACCATTGTAGTTTTGCCAGCACCAGTTGGACCAACAATTGCAATCTTTTGACCTGATTTTACATCTGCAGAGAAATTTTTAATAATTGTTTTGCCATTTTCATCATATTTAAATGATACATTTTTAAACTCTATATTACCTTTTACATCATTTTTAAGAAGCTTATCTTTATTTTCTTCTTCAGATAATTCCTCTTCATCTAAGAATTCAAATACTCTTTCTGAAGAAGCTAAAGCTGACTGAATAAAAGTAAACTCTTGAGCAATTGAGGATAGTGGCATTGTAAATAATCTAACATATGTAATAAATGCAATAATAACACCAAATGATATTTTACCATTCATAGTAAGAAGTGCTCCAACGATACATACTGCAACATAACCAAAATTACCAACAAAGCCCATAATTGGATGCATAAGTCCAGATAAGAATCCACTTTTTCTACTACATTCACTTACCTCATTATTTATTTTATCAAACTTTTTATTTGCATCATCTTGTCCATTATAAACTTTTACAACATTTAATCCTGAATATATTTCTTCGATATGACTATTAAGTTTACCTAAACCCTCTTGTCTTTTTACAAAATATTTTTGACTTTTTAAAAGAATAATTGCCATAAATACAAAACCTAATAACGATGAAATTATAGCTGTAACACTCATAAGAGCATTAGTTTTAAACATCATTATAATTGAGCCTAATAAAAGTGTTACATTACTAGCAAGAGCTGATAATGAATTATTAAGTGTTTGAGCAAGGGTATCAACATCATTTGTTACTCTTGAAAGCACATCACCAGTTTGATGATTATCAAAATATTTAAGCGGTAAAGTATTTATTTTATGTGAAATTCTTCCTCGAAGTTTTCTTGCAAAATTATTTGAAACATGTGTCATTGAAAAAGATTGTAAAAAGTTAAATATTGCACTTACAAAATATATTGTTAAAAGCATAATACAAATATTTTTAATTTTATCAATATTCATTTTAGGTTTAATTACCTTTTGAATACTTTCTGGCATCTCATCAAGTGCTTTATATAAATCATTTGCATTCATATTTTTATTAAGATTTTGTGAAATTTTAGCATACTCTATTTGATCACTTGCATTTACTATTACTCCATCAATTTCAATATCTTTACCAAAGGAAGTAGTAAGGCTTTCATTTAAAATATTTAAATTTTTAGTATTAATAACTAGTCCTTTTTGAATTTCATCAGTTAATTTAGAAAGCCTATTTGGAGCACTAATTGTTAAAGTGGAACCAAAAATTGCTAGAATTAAACTTATGAATATAAGTACTTTAAAAGGTTTTAATTCTAAAATTAATCTTTTTAAAGAACCTTTAAAGTCTTTAGCATTTTCCATTTTTTTATTATGCATTTTCAAGCTCCTTTCTTGAAAGTTGAGAATAAGCAATCTCTTTATAAACATCACAATTTTTTAATAATTCTTTGTGAGTACCTATTCCCACGACATTACCATTATCAAGTACTACAATTTTATCAGCATTAAGTATTGTACCTATTCTTTGAGCCACAATTAAAGTTGTTGCATCTTTCACATTTTCTTTTAAAGCTTTTCTTAAAACAGAATCAGTTTTATAATCAAGAGCGGAAAAAGAGTCATCAAAAATATATATTTCTGGATCTTTAGCAATTGCTCTTGCAATAGAAAGTCTTTGTTTTTGTCCACCAGAGACATTTGTTCCTCCGGAAGCTATATGTGAATCTATGCCTTTGTCCATTTTAGATACAAAATCATATCCCTGTGCAATTTTAAGTGCTTCCTCAACTTTTTCTTTAGTAATTTTTTTATTAGATTTACCATAAGAGACATTATATTTAACAGTTCCATCAAACATAACGGCTTTTTGAGAAACATAACCAAGTTTATTATGTAAGGATTCAAAAGTATAATCTTTTACATTAACACCATCAATTAAAACTTCTCCATCGGAAGCATCATAAAATCTTGGAACTAAGTTAATAAGTGTACTTTTGCCACTACCAGTTGAACCTATAAAAGCAATAGTTTGACCTTTTTCTGCTTTAAAAGAAATATTTTTTAGTAAATATTCATCAGCATCTGGATATTTAAATGAAACATTTTTAAATTCAACTGTACCTGTTTCTTTTGTATCGCCATTAAACAAGCCTTCTTTAACTGTTAGTTTTTCATCAAGGACTTCATTAATTCTGGTTGCGGACACATTAGCTCTTGGAAGCATCATAAATATCATAGAAAGCATTATAAATGACATAATTATTTGCATTGCATAAGTTGAAAATACAACCATATCACCAAAAAGTGTAAGTTTATCAGCCATTATAGAATTATTAATAAGATTTGCACCGATAAAATAAATTCCTAAAGTTAAAGTATACATTACCATTTGCATAACTGGTTCCATTACAGCAAAACATTTTTGGTTAAATAGTTGTGTATTTGTTAAATCATCATTTTCTTTTTGAAATTTATTCTCTTGGAAATTCTCAGCATTAAAAGCACGAACTACTCTTATACCAGTTAAATTTTCTCTTGTTACACGATTAACTTTATCAATTAATTTTTGAACTAAAGAAAATCTAGGTAAAACAATACTTGTTATAATACCTATCGTTGTAAGAAGGACTAATACGCATACTGCAGTAAGAGCGCTCCATTGCCAGCTTTTATTAAGTATTTTAAGTATTGCCCATCCTGCAGTCATCGGAGCTTTTATCAAAAGTGATAATCCCATTGATAATACTAATTCAATTTGACTAACATCATTTGTTGTTCTTGTAATTAAACTACTTACAGAAAAATTTTTAACTTCAGCAGTAGCTAAATCCATTGTCTTTGTAAATACTTTTTTACGAATATTTTTTGAAAATGTTGTTGATACATAAGTTAATATATAGCTAGTTATTATCGCTCCAACAAGTGAACCAAAGGCACATAATAGCATATAACCACCATTTTTTAATATTTCACTCATCTTACTACCTTCGGTTTGAACAAGAACTGTAATATTACTCATATAATCTGGCATTTTTAGTTCTAACCAAACTTCACTAAAAATAATTACAGCACATATTAAAATTAATAAATGATCTTTTTTTCTTAAATTTTTAAATAATTTTCTCATTTCTTTCCTCCTTTAAATTTTCTGTCATTTTAGATAAAACATTTATAAATGTATTTAAATCTTTTTCAGTTATATCCTTAAGACAAATATCCTCGATCTTTTTAATTTTTTCTTTACTACTATTAAAAACTTTTTGAGCATTACTACTTAAAACAATCTTTTTAGTCCTAGTATCAGTATTATCAGTAATTCTTACAATTAAACCATTTTTTTCCATAGTAATTAAAACACTTGATACTGTAGCCCTTGAAAGTCCTAAAACTTTTTCAAATTCTTTTTGAAGTGCACATTTTTTAGGCCTACTTATAATATATTCCATAATTTGAATTTGAGTAGTAGTTACACTAGGATACTTTGGCATATCTTTAACACCTATACTATTAATTACTAATTGATGAAATATTTTTATATTTTTTAAAACACTATTTTCCATAACAACCTCACATACTTCTTTATGCACTTTCTAATTATAACATTACAATCTATTTTGTCAATGCCCTTACAAAATAAAAAACTCAAAATTTGAGTTTAATTACATTATAGTTTTATAATTCCGTTTAGAATAAAGCACTCTAACAACAATAACTTTTTTATTTTTTGCATCAATTGTATAAAATATATAGTAGTTTTTGATTTTGATTTTCCTATACAATAGTTTTGTATTAGTGAGCGATTTATCTATTGAAGAACTATATGGAAATAATACTAAATCATTTGCAGAGCTTATAATTTTATTAATTAACGAGTATGCAGCTGATTTGTTATTTAAATTATTACTAATATAACCGCTATTTCTATCATATCCTTTATGGAACTATCAAGAAATTCTAGTTGATACATAATTTAAATCACTCCCTTTATTATTTCTAAAACTTCTTCAGCCTTATAAGTTTTTCCACCATTTAACAACTCATTTTCACCTTCCTTAATTTTTTCATTAACATAATTTTTATAATCCTTTGTAGATATTTGAAATGGAATCCTTCCCTCTCTTAAAACTGTTTTTATAAACAAATTAATTGCAGTAGAAATATTCATTCCAGTATTATTACAAAAAACTTCAAAATCTTTTTTATCTTTCTCATCAACCCTTACACTTAAAATAGATTCTTTCAACTTTGTCACCTCAATATAATTTTATTACTATTGTATTACGCTGTCAATACACAAATAAAAAACTCAAAAATTGAGTTTAATTACATAGTAAATTACCTTTTTATACTTCTTATAAAATTAGGTTCATAATATTTTTTATTAACTAAAGACTTAGCATCATTTAAAGTAATGATATCTTTACCAATATTTTCAGAAAGTAATTTGTAAAATAAAGTTATAAAATCAACTAAATTTATATCTTTTCCTTTATACATTTCTAATAACTTTTTATTACTTTGAACAAATTCATCAAAATAGTTATCCACTAAGAAGATCATTATTGATTCATTAAATGTATTAACATTTCTTTTTAAAATATCATCTTTATCACTAAAGAAATAATCGTCTGTATCTATAGCATAAAGTTCATTTTTATTTTGCATTAAATTATAAATAAGATCATATATTACAATACCTTCATTAGATATTTTAATTATATCTTTATACATATTTAATATTCCTGTCATAAATTCTAAAAGATTTATATCAAGAGGATTTGTTTTATATAAATTTTTAGCTTTAATATAATCTGCTATATATCCAACAACATGTCCATTAACAGTTATTACATCTATTGGAAATATAAAATAAGTAAGTTCAATTGAATTAAATTTTAAGACTTCCTCTTTTGAGGGATAATCATATAAAAAAGGTTCATCAAAGCAATGAAAAATTTTTATGACTTTATCAATTTTTGGATTATAGTAGCAAGTACCATCACCTCCACCGCCCGAAAGTCTTCGTATATTTCTTAAAGCGTATCTTAACTTTTCCTTACTTATTTCCATATTACCCTCGACAAGTATGTATACTATCACATAATAATTATACTTGCAAGAAAAAAGAGTAATTATTTTTTCTTTTTACTCTTTTTTGAATCCTCTAAAATATTATATACTTGCTCATCAGTTTCATCATTCATTTCTTTTTTGATTTCTTCTATTTTATCATCTATTTCTTTTACTGTAGGAACTTCTTTTTTAACTTTTTTCTTTTTCTTTGATATAGTACATAATAATATTAATGATAAAAGTGTTAAACTAGCAAAAAATATTACGGCATACATAAGTATTTGATTATTTTTTTGAATAATTTTAATATAACTATCATCATATTTTACAGCACTATTATCTTTAGTATCATATAAATATAAACCTTCTTCATTTGTATCAACATTTAATGCTTTAATAATTTTAAATCTATTTGATTTACTAAGTTCTAAACATTCTACAGAAATATTATTAATTGTTACACTACTTTTTTCATACTTATCAATAGTTTTATCCATTTTAAGTGGGGAAAGTGTCATATTACCAAATATAAATTCTGTATATTTTTGATATTTACCATCATTATATATAAATAATGATATATTACCATTTTCATCTTTTAAACCTACTAAAGTAAAATCAGTAATTTGGCTATAAAATGCTGGAATTTCCATTTCATTTATTGTAACTGTTTTTTCAATAAAACTATTAGGTTTTTTTAACATACTTTTTACTTTTACAACAGTATATTTAGTTTCATCAACTTCAACCTCTATTGGGTTTTTATCAATTACCTCAACATTTAATTTATATGTTTTTTCACTACCATTTTCTGCGACAACAACAATGTTAAATGAATTATTTCCTTGAGTTACTTCAAGTTCTCCTTCTCCATTAACTTTTGCTTTATTATCTTCGACATAAGCTATTACTTTTATTTTAGTAACATCTTCATCAACTTTAACAGTATATTCTAAAGTATCTTTATTAAATACTGGACTAATTTCATAACCTTCAACTTTTATATCTTTTAAATTGTTATTACTTGATAAACTTGCTTGATATTCAGAATAAGTTATTGCTCTAACATTTCTTTTTCCATTAGTTACTTCGAATATACTTTCATCAAAACCAAATACTGTTGAAGCATCTATGTAAAATGATGCATTTCCACTTTTATTTGCTTTAAATGTATAACGATAACTTACCGCTTTAGTTGAATTATTTTGAACTACACCAGCATAATGAAGTCCTACGTCACTAGATACTAAAGAAAATATATTTTTATCATAATTTAAATTATATTCCCAAGAACCTAATGGTGATGATGATGAAATTGTAACGGTAACAGTTATATTATTACCAACGATTATTTGTGATGCTGAAGTATTTACACTAATTGTCGCTCCCGCAGCATTTACCTTTGCTATAAATGTAAATAAAGTAATTATCGCTATAAAATATTTAAATATTTTTTTCATTTATCCTCCTTTTTATTTTATTGTTGTATATCCTAAAATATGCTTTTGAACTATAAGTAAATCTTTAATATCCACTGATCCATCGCTATTTACATCAGCAGCCTTTAAAAAACTTCCACTTAAATTAATATATCCTAAAATATGTTTTTGAACTTTTAATAAATCAGCAATATTAATATTTGCATCTCCGGAAGTATCTCCCTTTATAGCAATTGAATAAGTTTTTGTATCATCACCATTTTTAATAGTTATTTCATCACCAGTTGCTAAAAGACCACTTTTATTATTATTAAAACTAATTTCTGCTGAAGAACAAGATTTTAAGAATAATTCTCTTAATGACTCTGCTGTATAACCCGCAGTTAAAATAAATGATGATTCACTTACCGGTACTGCCGAAGAAGCAACAATATCATTTACTGATACATTAGCACCATCTGTTTTAATAATATTTACAATATAATCTTGTACACTTCCATTTTCAGCAGTCACTTTTATTGTTACAACTGTTTTATCTCCAGTTAAATTAATTTCACCAACGCCTTTAATGCTAGCCTTAGAATTAATCACTTCACCTGCAACTAA
>ULNJ01003906.1_pt1 | contig 11432 bp, 16 predicted proteins | sample 1951891 | NCBI WGS metagenome assembly ULNJ01 (sample SAMEA4835574, study PRJEB28245) | human gut metagenome | biome: gut microbiome; material: fecal sample | place: Denmark | collected 2008 | reverse complement strand
TTACATTTTCTTTACAATTTAGCTATTGTATTTTAATCTAGATTATTATATAATATAAGCATGAAAGGAAGAAACAACAAAGTTTCTAAAGGTAAACAACATATGAAAACAAGAAAAATCGTTAAAACAAGAATTAACAACGAAGTTATTATTGAACAACTTCAAAACGGCCGTTGCACGTTAGCGCGTGGAATTGAAACAATATACCATTTTACATTTGATGTTTGTGAATTAACAAAAGACGGCTATTTTAAAATTCAATGGCACGTCCAGGAGTTCTAAAATGAAAAAGTTAAATTTTAAAATAATATCATTCGATATCATTAATAAAAAACTTTCTTTAAAAGAAGTCAAAGGGTATCAGATAGACAGCATAGCTGCTGCCTATCGTGATGATCATCCTTATTGGAACGTAACAGAACTTGAAAGCGGTCTTTGTATCTGTAAAGGAAAAACAAAGCAAGATGCAATAAATAAATATCAAGAAGTTGAAACGAAAGAAAAAATAGAAAGAGCTCATAAAACAGACGTTTATAAGCGTTTTAAAAAAGAATTTAAAGAAATGAAGGATACTCAATTATGAATTCACAAACAAAAGCAGAACTTGGATTTTATTATTATAAAGAATTAAACGAAGAATTGCTAAGACGTTACAATAATCATACAATGTATGTTCTTAATAAAAATGATAATGCAAAAAAAACTTTGGGATTTATGGCGCGTCACGCTGATTGCATCTTGATAGCTGATACTTTTATAGGCCGTCGATTTTTTAACATTGCTGATAAATTTGACGCATTTTATGAATTTACAGAATTTTTGAATAAATATGATTTTAATAGTTGCAAAGTTCAAATTTATATAAGATGCGATTTAGGTATTCAAGCTTTGTTAATTGCTATTAGTTAAAATGACTTACGAAATAGAAAAACTCGAAAACGATATATATGTCGTTTTTGAAAAGGGCAAAAATTGGCGTCAGCCTACTAAAGCTATAACAGCGGCTTTTGACACAGAAACGCTAACTTATATAGATGGAAAAATAAAAAGCAATCGTTATATTTTTAACAAGTTAAAAGGATGCACTGACAACGAAAAACGACAACGTTTGCGTTGCGATGTCTGGGCGTGGCAGTGCTATGACGAGCAGAACGGGTTTTTTATGACGAACGACTTTGATACATTTGTAACTTATCATGCTTTAGCAGGCTATAAACACGTGTGGTGCTATAACGCAACGTTTGATTTTGCGCAAATCGACTATAAAATTTTGGTAGAAAATAAGGAAAAATGGAGACAACACAAACGCAAAGACGAAAATAGCAAAGCTTATAATAAGTCGCAGCCATGGACCTATGAAAGTCTTCACAACGCGGAAGGCGCTCGCTATAGTTATAAACTTTGGGTCCCTTACAGAGACTCCGTAAATCGCCATAAGCATGTTCATGCTTGTGATTATCGTGATTTCATGAAAATCTTGCCAGGTGGGCTTGAAAAACTTTTAAACGAGTTAGATGTTGAAGATTTAGACGGCAATAAAATTCGCAAGTTAAAAATGGATTATCAAAACGTCAAAGTTGAAAAATTGACACAAGATGAATTAAATTATTGCTGCAACGATGTTAAAGGCTTATATTTTGCAATTAAAAAGTTTGATAAAACTATAAAAGAACAAACTGGAAACGAATGCTCAATTTTTGGAAATGGTACTAATATAATGACGGCCGGCGGTCTTGCTAAGGCTGAGTTGCTTCGCAGTATGTATCCATTGGAAAAAAACAAACGTGACCGAGTTAAAAAGTATCAAAAAGATCATCCCGTTACTGAAGCGCAAGACAAGTTTTATCGCAAGACTTATTTATATCGCGGCGCAATATGCACGCTTAACAAAAAATATAAAGGAAAGCTTCTAACAAAAAAATTGTTTAAGCGAAAAATGAATCGATATGATGTGAACAGCGAATATCCTTTCGCGATGGATAGCATACAAGATTTAGTAGGAAAACCAATTACTATGTCAATGCAGTGTTATCTTGCTAACAAAAAAGAATATAAAAAAGATTATGATGCTATTTTTCTTTGCAATCACATAACAGGATTTTTGCGAGATGGAATGATTGCAACATGGTATGATTGTCGCTTAAAAGAATACGTAGAAACAATCGAAGAAGATTATAGACACTGTATTTTTGAAGACGAACTCGACGAATATGAAAAATGGTATGATTTAGATTATAGTGTTGAAAAAGTTATACTATACAAAAAAGGACGGTATGTTTTTCGTAACTTTGTTAGAAACAACTTTGAGAAAAAGAATAAAGCAAAACGCGAAAATCTTACAGCTTTGTCAAAATTTTCTAAACTGTTATTAAATAGTGGTTACGGAAAGCTTGCTGAACGTATCGAGAAGAAAACAGGCCACTATGAAGAAAATCCCGAAACAGGGTGCGTGCACTTTGTTGAAGATGAAACAGAAATATCTACAAGCTCGATGCTTAGCGTTGTCGTTGGTTCAAAAATCACTTCATTTGCAAGATGTTATATTTTAAGCAAAATTCGTGAAATTTGTAGTTGTGATAAAAACGGCAAGCCATTAGTTGATAAAAAATTTGTATATATAGATACCGATAGTATTCATGCTTTTGCGGATTATCGCGGGGACGATTTCAAACTTGGCGAATTAAAATGTGAAGCTGAATGCGAAGCTGTTAAATACATCATGCCGAAAACGTATATTGATATTGACAGTATTGAAAACGGTATTGTAAAATCGTATGAGCTTCATAGCAAAGGCTTAGCAACATCAATTGTAACAAAAAAGTTACAACATTATAAAAAGTTAACTTTAAAACGAATTGATAAAATTTTCAATTATGGTCAAAAGTTTATGACACTTCAAGCTATGAACGTCCGCGGCGGTAAAGTGCTAATACCAGTTGAAAAATATCTTGCACGACCTGAGTGCGCGGAAGGCCTATTTTTGGAAAGTGGTTATAATGGAACTTTTTTAAATGAAAGGTAGAAAGGAAAAAATAAAATGATAAATGAAAAAGATTTAACAGAAGTAAATTGTAAATATATAATAGCAGTTGATAAAAGATTTAGTTTAATCGATACGCGTCGTTTGCGTTTTGGAGAAATTGGCAGAGAATATACAAGAATAGACTATTTTAAAGATTTAAGAAATCATTTAATTAAGAAAGAAGTAAAAGAATTTGACGGCGCGTTTTATAAAACTTTTTATGATTGTGGTTTAATCGTTCATAAAACTGATGATATAGAAGACGCTGCCAAAGTATTTGCAGGTATACCAAATGACTAAAAATTCAAAAATCATAGATTATAACAAAAAATATACAGTATTAAAAACAGTAAGATTTAATACAAAAATCCCGCGCGATGTTATTTGTCTAGAACTTCTAGACGATAAAAAAGTGAATTTTTCGAAAATTGTAAAAGATGCATTAATTCAAGAATATATTAAAATGATATTGTCAACTGACGATATACTGACAGCGACTGACAAAGAACTGATAAGAAAGGATTTAAGCAAAAATGGCAATTTATAAAACTATAAAAGGTGAAAAAGTACAACTTAACGCGAGACAAATTAAAGCTACTATTTTAAAAAATACAGGATGGACCGAGCAAGAATATAACCGACAACGTTATATTTTAAAAAATAAATTAAGAACTTTTGAAGCTTTCCAAAAAGCTGAAGGCTTCGAGGCAAAGGTTCAGAGCCCTGTTGAGATTTTATACTATCAAACGAGGCAGCAAAAAATGCAAGGCAGCAATTATAAAATGAGTGCTAAGCTTGCCGAGATTTACAAACAAACGTCCTACGGCTCAAAAGCAGCTATACAACACGCTTTAAGCTCAACTAAAGTTCGAAAGCGTCAAGAAGCAGTTTACAATTCAGAAACATACAATAGTTTTAAACAATTTATAAAAGCATCTCCACAAGCAAAGAGGCTTTGGGAAGGTATAGAAAATCCCGTAAAACGTCGTAAAGCTCTTGAAGCTTTAGCGGACGAATTACACTATATCCAAAAGCAAGACGAAGAATATATAAAAAATCAATCTATACCGTTTGGCAATATTACAGGAAGCGAAACAGAGCTTAATTGGTTTCCGATGGAAGATTGGCTCGATCAGCCAAACACAACAAAAAATTAATACAGTACTTGAATATTAATATCAAAAGTGATATATAATATATAGAGCTAGTTCACCTCTACTGGCTCTGGGTGGGTGGATGCCGTTTTGGTTGTTATCGGTTTGGGTCCATTTTTTAAAACAATCATCGAAAATAATAAGAAAGGAGAAAACAACATGTCAAAATTATTTTCAATTTTCGGAGCTCGTGAGAGCAAAGACGCAAAACGTGTCAATATTAGTTTAGTTACAGGAAAGGACGACAATCGTGAGTGGGCGTCTATTAGCATTGCTAAAGATGGAAAAAGCAAAACAAAGGTAGAAATTAAAGAAAACAAGAAAACAGGACAACGATATTGTGTATTGTATATCCCATTTTTAGAAGAAAAAAAAGACAAAGATGCAACTAACAAAATTGACGATAATGAATTACCATTTTAAAAAACGATACTAAGACTAACAAGTCACTTGATACTTACACGATGAACGCAAGAAAAAGCGCGTGTAATATTGCAATTGCTGCTATCAATACATGTTAGTATCTATGTATAAAAAATAACCGCTTGACTAAATAAAATAGTTTAAGCGGTTTATTTGTTTAAAAGAAAGGAATCATAAACAATGCTTTTTTTATTAAAATTACTATATAGTCCAGATGCTGAAACGCCAGCTGGAACAAATGAAGAAAATAAAGAAGATGTACAAAATGCATCGAAGAAGTCTTTTACTGAAATGCTTAAAAAAGTACAAGACGACAATAACAAAATGGTTGAAACGCTCAAAGAAGAATTTAAAAAAGAACTCAAAGAGCGTGACAATATAATCTCGCAATTAATGAAGGGGGAAAAAATCGACGAAGGCCAAGACGATAAAATCCCAGATTTTGTTAAGAAAATTAACGAAAAACGAGAAAGACAAAAACATTATTTTTAAAGAAAGGAAAAAGAAAAAAGAAAAATGCCAAACGAAAAAGAAAATGCAAATTTATTAAATGTTTTAAGTTTACCAGCTGGCACGACTACAGGCGTTGACGGTAGTGAAACTTTTCCTGTAACATACAACGACTATATGAAAGCTGTCGAAACAATTGCAAGTCAAAATATCCGTGCTTTAGTTTCAACTAATAAGCTTGAGAATGCTTTTTATGAATATGATATAAGCGATGGTCGAGTTATTGAAGAAGCTGTTATTGCTATGGCTGAAGCTTCTGACTTTAGTCGTCAGCCAGCGTTTGTAGTCGCTGATCCAAAAGTCTATGTACAATATTTTAATAACTTTGAAGAAAAGCAATTCAACGTTTCAATCCGTAAAGACGATATCCGCAAAGTCATGGCAAAAGGCACTTCGCCAGAAACTGTCGCTGGCACTATTATGGAAAGTCAAACACAAGGTGAAGGTTCTTACGACTATAAAAAAGCTCGCGGACTAATTGAGACAGCAACATTTGTTGATTATTCTAAAATTTTAGGAACAGCTGCAAACCCTTTATATCCATCTTCAATGAAAGGAGTTGTTTTTGCAATCCGCGATATGTATAACGCTTTGAAAGCTGAAAACGACAATCTTGCTGGAGTTGCAGGTCTTAAACAAAGCACTCCTGCAGAAGATATAAGAATTGCAATATCAACAAAAGTTTTAAATCTTATCGACGTCACTGAATTAGCAAATGTATTTAACTTAGAAAAAGAACAACTTTTCGGTATGATTGTACCGATTGAAGTTGACGACGAAAGCGACAAGACGAATTGGTATAAAGTTGCAGTTTACGATCGAAAAGCTTTAGGACGTGCAACATTTACTTTTGATTATACACAAGACGTTTATGGAAATGCAAGGATGTCAACACACTATTTGACGACATCCCGTGCTTACTTCCATAATAAACTTTACAAAGGTGTTTCACTCGATTGTACAAAAGCATGCACAGCCACAACTAATAGTTTATTAGCTGAATAGAAAGGATTTTAAAAATGGAAAATCTCAAACCTAAAAAAGTTCGAGATTTAGCAGGCGGCCGAGCGCGTTATAGCTCGACCGCCTTTGCTGAATTTTCAAACCTTTTAATTAATAACTTAAAAGTTGAAAGAACTGATAGCGAAAAACTTAATGCAGCCGTTGAAGGATTTATAAAGAAGACACTTATTGAAGATGGGCAAGTTGGCTATGATTGCATTACTCAAAAATTTGCACGAGTAAAAGGGCAAGGTGTTAACGAGCTTGGAAATCCTACGACTTTGATTTTTATTTTTAGAAATGGATCTACTTTTTCGCGACCAGCTTACTACGAAGCTGACGCAAACGGTGCTTATATAATCCCAGCCATGGAACAAAATTACAGCATTGCATCCATGATAAAAAATACTACGGATTTTATGGATGAATGCGATATTGCCATTTTGCAAAATGTGAAAGCTTCAAAAGCACCTTTATACGTTGTCATGAAAGACGAAGAAACACAACTGTCACTCATGCACGCTATCCAAGAACAACAAGAAGGCCAGCCTGTCATAATTGTTAGCGAAGGCCTAGAAGATGCGATAAAAGGAATATCAACAAATTACAACTATATCGCTGATAAACTTGACGAAATTAAAAATAAATATCGTGATAGACTCTTTAATAAGCTCGGAATAATGAGCGCTAATATTGACAAAAAAGAGCGCGTCCAAGTTGGCGAAGTTAACGCAACAACAGGCCAATGTGTTGATTACATATATATGATAATTGATACATTTAATAAATATTGTAACTATTACAATTTACCATTTAAAATGTCGTTAAATGGTTCATTGGAAGAATTATACGAAAATCCAACAGAAGAAAAAGACAACGACGAAGACTATACAGAAAAGGAAGACGAAGAAGATGCAGGAGAAGCCAATTAATTACATAGCAAGCGCTGTCGCTTGTATTACAACAGCACTACAAAGCAACGAAATCTTCAGTTATATATCGCTATCATTAACGATATTGTCAATTATTGTTAGTCTTGCTTTTACAATTTATCGATGGTATAAAGTTGCAACTAACGACGGCAAAATTGACAAAGAAGAAATAGACGACCTTATGAAAAATATAAATGAAGGTGTTAACGAATTAAATGACGCTGTTAACAACTTCGATAAAAAAGAAAATGAAGAAAGGAATAATAAAAATGATTAATATTAATACAATTATATCAAGCTTTGACAAAGAAGGAACTTTATTAAAATGGCTTAAAAAAGTTGAAGATGCTTTAAAAAATGCATCTTTAAAAACTGTTGAGACAGTAACAATTGACGATACAAGTTTTCAATTAAAGTTTGTTTTTGCTGACGATACATTTTTGTTAAGTCCAACAATAACAGGTCCAAAAGGTGCAAAAGGTGAAACAGGACCGCAAGGACCTGTAGGACCACAAGGTGATACAGGACCGCAAGGACCTGCAGGAAAAGACGCAACTATTACAGCTGAAAACGTTAATGAGGTAATGGAAGGAAGTTCTGATATTGTTGTTGATATGAACGAGACTAACGATAAAGTTGTAGTACGTTTGGACGACACTTTTAAAAATAAATTAGCTAACAAAGACGAGCTTTTAGACAATGCAACTTTAGAAGTCAAAAAAGCAAGTGATGGCGTCCCGACTATAAATCTTGTTGCCGAATTTGGCAACAAGACAAAAGTTAATTCTTCTGCTCAATTTGATAGAACTTATTTTGATGTAGAAAATGGTCATATATCTTTTATACCGCCAATAGGACAAACATTATATATTCATATTGCCGACATTCACACACCTAATTATGATGCAAATATTGTATTTTTAAATACTGTAGGTCAAATATCAGACACACCTGAAACTTTAGCTGCAATGTTAAGCATAGAAAATTACTACTGCGCGCTTTTAACTGGAACAATATTTGATAAAAAACAATCAAAATCTTTTCAAATAAATGATTTTAATGTAACTGAGCCTATGGGTGGTTTTTCATTATATTATATCGATAGCGATAATCAAAAAAGATATATTACTGTCGAATACAATGATGAAATTATTGATTCTTTTCATGAGCTCTTATAAAAGGTGACAATATGACACGATACACTGAATTATTTAGCGATTATTTAGAAGGCGGCGGAGTTTTGCCCGCTGCCTTCGATACTATCGAAGGATTTACAAACTTATTTAAACTTCACTATCTTGATAAAGAAATAGGCTTTGAAACCGAAACACTATTTGCTGCAAAACTTGAAGAATACGCAACTATTTTAATACCATTGTACAAGGAAAGAATTGAAATGTATGCGGCTGCGATAACAAACGCGAAAAATCCAGCACGAACACACTACGAAAAATATAACACTACTATCAACGCGGGACCGCAACGCAGTACTGTGACTGATTTACCATTTAACACTAGCACCGATATTACACCATCGTCTATAAACAACGTTGATAGTTTTACAAATACGGACGAACGAATTACAGAGTCGCACGACACTGATTTAGATACTACTAGTGCTTATTATGTTCTCGATAAATTAAACGAAAAAGTACATAGTATAATATTAGATTTATTAAAAGAATTTAAAATTCTATTTATGGGGGTGTATCTATGATTACTTTATACAAAAAATTTACACCAAACACAGAAAGCGCTGTTCATTATCTTTTTGAAGATGCAAACGACTATATTAATAAAATTAAATCAAACTTAGTTGTTTCATATGATATTGAAAATTATCGAATTAATAGAAATGTATTAATGATTAAATTTGATAACTATATTAATGCTAAAAATTATGACGATATAACATATATATGTGACAATTTTGATGAAAACGGCTATCAACGTTTTTATTTTGTTGAAAACTGTTATCAACAAAGCGGATATGCTTTTTATAATCTTTCAATCGATTATTGGGCAAGCTATATATATCGCGCTAGTATCGATAACATACATGTTAAGCGCTGCAATCGAAACATTGCAACAGGAGTATATAGAGACGACTTTATTACAAAAAATAATTCAAACAAATGGCTACCAATTACTGGAACAACTAGCGGCAGTGATAATAAACGCTTTGATGTTAACAAAGCTAGTATAGTTTTTTGTATGTCGTACAACGTTGTATCAACAAATACGGGCTCAATTGATACAACACAGCTTTTTGCTATCAACTTAAAAGATTTAAAAGAAAACTATTGCCATTATACAGACAAGGGTTTAGAACGTGAACAAAACGAAAAATTAGAATTATCACAAACAACAAATGCAGTTGACTATGCAATTGCAGTTGTTGGTGGTATTTATGGTGTTAGTGCTTGGGGCGCAATAAAGGATACAAATGATGCAAAAGTCACACAAGCTTGGATAGTTGATAATTCACTTTTGTTAACTACTGATAACTTAGTAGAAGGAATAAAAACGCGTAATTTATATGGCGGACGAACACTTAGCAACAGGCTTGTTAAAGCTGTTGTACCGTCAAATTTAAGTCGTTATTTTTCTTTAAATTTAGATAAGAATTTTAACTACTATGTTGGTACGCAAGGAAAAGGTTTAAAAATTAAAAAGCTAAGCGAAAGTACAACACAAGTGCAATATAATATTATTGTTGGACAAAGCGATTTAAAAGTTATTATAAAGCAAGGTGATAATCAGATGGATATTACAGATGCTTTTGCAGTTCAATTGACTTTAAACGCCGGCGAAATAACGGGCCTACGTGCAATCGTCTCAACGATGCAACATAGCTATCAAGAAGTTGCGAGATTTATGACTTTGCAAAATAATAAAGATGCCACAAAATTAGACTACGCAGGCTTAGCTGTCGATTACGCAGGCGGTTTTCAAAATAAATTTGTTGGGGCTCTTATAGGCTCTGGCGATGGCTATTTAAACTTTAGAAATTTATTAAGTAGTGGTTTTTCAACTGATTATAATACAAATATCAATTTTCCTGTTTATAATCCATATGCTTTAACAAAATGCCAAAGTATAGAAAATGAAGACGAAATTGTTGCTCGACAAGGAATCACTTTTGATTGCTATATAAGTGGTTTAAGTTATATTTTCAACTATAATTTACTGACAGAAACAAACAATACTTTTTTACAATGTGATTGCGATGTTACTAACACAATTTTAGATGCTTGCAACTTAATAAAAACGAAACTTGCAAGCGGTATTTTTATCGAAAAAATTAATCATGAATAAATCAACGTATTTAGATGGCTTGCGCGTTTTGAGCTATAACGCAGTAATAAATGAAATCGATAGTAATCGAAATTATGGTAAAACGTGGTGTTTTTTAAAAAGAGCGTTTAGGCGTGGACTTAAAAAAGGAAAAAAGACGCTATATGTTAGAACTTTTAAAAAAGAAATAAAAGAAGCAATTCAACAACTTTATCAACAAAGCGATTTGCAAAAATTTTGCGGTATTGATTTTTACGACTCGAAAACGAAAAAAGGCAACTTCAAAAAAGTTGGTAGAACGTTTTATGTAAAACGACAAAACAAGTGGATATGGTTTATGAAATGCTACGCAGTAAGCGATGCAAATGCGGTTAGATCATGTGACGACCCAGAAATGGACACTATCATTTATGAAGAATATCGAACGACAGCACAGCAAGAAAAGCACTTCCGCGGAAATCGAATTGACTTATTTATTGATATGTTTTTCACAGCAAAAAGAAATCATAAAGTTACAATAATTTTGTTAGGAAATCGTGAAAATCCTATAAATCCATTTTGCACATACTTCGGAATACCACATCAAAAAAATGATTTTGAAGGTATTAAAACGTTTAGAAATGGAAGTTATTTAATTTGCCAAGTTAATAATAAACAACAATGTAATAATGACTATGATGCCCAAGTACAAAAACTTTTTAAAGACACAGCATACGGCCGCTATTTATATGAAAACGAAGCAAAAGGACAAAGCAAGTTACAGTTGAAAAAACCGCCTAATGAAGCGATTAGCTATATACAGCTTCATATAAATGGTTATGATTTGAATGTTAAAAACTTTGGAGGCACGTTTTATATTAATGACAAAATTGATAAAAATAAGCCTGTTTACGTGTTAGAAAGATGCAACAAATATAAAATAGAACGATTACTATTAAAGCGCTATAAAACTCTATTTACAACTTTTATAAATGCTGTTGCATCTAACAATGTGTTTTATAATTCACATGCAACGTACGCAGCAATACAACCATTTTATAAATGGCTAAGTATATAGCAACTAGCTAGTACTATTATAGTACTAGCTTTTAT
>ULNJ01035038.1_pt1 | contig 11492 bp, 4 predicted proteins | sample 1951891 | NCBI WGS metagenome assembly ULNJ01 (sample SAMEA4835574, study PRJEB28245) | human gut metagenome | biome: gut microbiome; material: fecal sample | place: Denmark | collected 2008 | reverse complement strand
TAGCCGTTGTAGGCGATGTTGGTCGAGATAACCCGATACGGCAACAGATAGTTGCCATCGCTCTTGGCCGATACGTTGGCTCCGTCAGTGCCGGCTTCTTTCAGTTCGATGACCGTCAGTGCCTTGTCGAAGCTCTTTCCGTTGATGCCCGTATCCGGAGTCGTATAACGTTTGTAGTTCTCTTCCCACAGGTTGAAACCTTCCACTCGGTAGTTCTGCATCTTGTCGAGTGCACACCAGCGGCGGAGGTCACGCAGACGGAATCCTTCGGCAGCCAGTTCGATGCGGCGTTCGCGGCGGATGTTGTAGAGAGTTTCATCTACCAGATTGTTGCCAGAGTAGCGTGCCAAGTCGATTTCCTGATCCAGTTTGGTGTTTCGGATGGTCTTTTCAAAGTCCGTATCCATTCCGGCACGTTCGCGGATGGCTTTCCAGTATTCTTTACTTTTGGCATCGAGTGAATGGTTCAGTTCATAGTCAGCTTCCATGTAGTTGAGGTAAGCTTCTGCAGCACGGAAGATGACACAAGCTGTGGTAGCCGGCAGGGTAGGACCTTGCGACGGGTCGGTGGTCAGTCCTTTCTTGACCGAATATCCTGTCGTGCTGCGGTTTTCTGCCATTTCCGTAATCGGGGCACGGTAGTAATAGCCTGCGCCGTCGATGATGGCCTCGGTCATAGCCGCTTTTTCAGTCAGCATGTCGCCCGGCATCATCGTGTTGTAAGTCAGACGCGGGTCGCGTCCGTCGGCTACGTCCTGATAAGTGCGGTCGCCTTTGTAGTTGGCTCCGTCTGCATAAATCGGAAGTCCGTTTTTCATCAGGTAGGTATTGATCATACTGCGGGTATAACCGCTGTTTCCACCTCCGTTGCGTTGCAGGTAGCCCACCACAAAGTGGTTGACCGCCGGAGTCAGTTTGGCATCGTAGGCTCTCCAAAGCAGCACTTCCGGCATGCCGCTCAGTGAGTTGCTGTTGAAGAGGGCAGGATAGTCATTATACAAAGGATGGTTGTCGGCCACAATCTGTGCGGCTTTCTTGGCTTCTTCCAGGAAATAACGGCTTTCAGCATCGATGTCGATGGTGAAGTCCTTCAAGTAATCCTTTTGTGCACCCGGCCATCCCGGTCCTCCCGGTACACGTGCCGTTCCTTTGTGGTATTTTTCCCATGTACCTTCAAACAGGGCTACACGGCTTTTCAGCAGGGCAGCACAATCCTTGGTCAGGCGGTTGCTGGTCGGAGGGGTACTTGCCATGAAATAATAGGCTGAATCCAGATTTTCGATGATGAAACGGGCCACTTCGTTGCGTGGACGGCGCTGGCTGGCCTGTTTCACCGCCTCGTAATTATCGGCTACAGTGGTTTTGATGATGGGGAAGTCGCCCAGTGAGTCCAGTTTGTTGGCATAATAGAAGGCCCGGAAGAAATAAGCTTCTCCCAAATAATGCTTGTTGTTGGCTTCATTGCCTCCCAGTTCGCCGGCTTCCAGCAGCGGACGTACCCGGTTGATGAAGTAGTTGGTTGAGCGGATGCCGCCGAACTCCCAGGCACCTCCCGACTGTGGCACACGGTTTTCACCGTTTACAAACAGTTTCTCCGGATTGGATGCCGCCTGGTTATCACTGTTGTTGTCGGTGGCAAACACACCGATGCTGTAAACTCCCGGCTGATGTGAAGGAAGAGTCTCATACAAGTTGGCTGTATAGGCTGCCAGGTCGTTTTCGCTGAGCAGGTATTTTTCTACGGGCACCGCATCCAGTGGCTCTCTGTCCAGAAAATCGTTGCAGGAGCAGGCCAGTGCCGTCATTCCGATGGCGAATAATATATTCTTTTTCATGGTTTATTCGAATAGTTAAAGGGTTAAAGTGTCACGTTGATACCGAATGAGAAGGTCTGTGAAAGCGGATATGTTTTACCGTTAGACCAGCCGTTGGCGGCAATGGCTTCCGGGTCGAACATATCGGCAATGCCACTGATGGTAAACAAGTTTTCGGCACTGAAATATACGCGTACTTTTTCAATGTGTGCCTTGTTGGTCCATGCTTTGGGGAGAGTGTATCCCACCTGCAGGTTCTTCATACGCATGTAGGCACCGTTCTGAAGGTAACCGGTCTGCGTCAGCTTGTTCTTGTTTCCCTTGTCGCCGATGTAAGCTTTCGGGTAGTAAGCGTTTGTGTTCGGTCCGAAGATGGAAGTGGTGTTTTCCGGACGCCAGTAATCGAGGTGCTCTTCGAAACCGACAGACTGCCATTCGCCTCCGTCAACTCCCCAGAACATCGGACCGCTGAGCCAGAGGTCACGTTTCAATACGCCTTGGAAGAACATCTGGATATCGATGCCTTTCCAGTCGGCACCAAGGTGAAGACCGAAGTTGAAACGTGGTTCGCTGTTACCGATGACTCTCAGGTCGCCGTGATCGTCTACAGTCTTGGAACCGTCGTCCACCACTTTGTCGCCATTCAAGTCTTTGTACATGATATCGCCTGCACCCCATTGTGAACCCAGCTTGCTCTGGTCGTTCGAAGCCAGCCATTCCTGCATCTGTTGGTCGCTCTGTGCGATGCCCTGAGTTTCATATCCCCAAATTTCACCGATGGTTTTTCCGTCATAGTAAGCGTAAGTGGTTCCGTCGGACTGGAAGATGGCTTTGGATGCGTTCGGGTATTTCTTTACTGTAGCCCGGTTGTCGGAAAGGTTGAAGCCCAAGTCGTAGTTCACCTGTCCGATGCGGTCTCTCCAGGAGATGTTCAAGTCCCATCCCTTGTTCTCCAGTTCGGCGTTGTTGGTGTTCGGGAGGGAAGTACCCAGAGCGGCACCGATTTCAGCCGGAGGGCCTACCATACCTTTGGTACGGCGGATGAAGTATTCGAATGAACCGGTCAGGCGGTTATTGAGCAGTCCGAAGTCGAAACCGATGTTCGTATTGTAAATCTTTTCCCAGGTGAGGGTACTGCTGACCAGTCCCGGCACGCCGGAAGTGGTAGGACGTACACCGCCCATCAGCCAGCTTCCTCCGTTGGCCACTACATTTTGTGTCAGGTAGAACGGATAGAAGGCATCGGTGTTCTGGTTACCCAGCATACCCCAGGATACGCGCGGCTTGAAGGTGTTGATGACCTTGGTCAGCGGTGCGAAGAACGATTCGTGTGCCATGTTCCATCCGAAAGAGAATGACGGGAAGAGGTTCCAGCGCTGGTCGCGGAGGAAGCGTGAAGAACCGTCGTAGCGGAGGTTGGCTTCAAATAGGTAACGTTCTTTGTAAGAATAGTTGATACGTCCGAAGAAACCGGCAGTGGCCCAGTTCTTATACTGAGTAGGGTTGTTGTCGTCGTTGTTGATTTTGTCTTCACCTACGGCTGCGCTGATTTCCGGAATCAGGCTGGTGATGACGTCGCTGCGCTGTGCAGACAGTGAGCGCACGATGTATTCTTCCGTATTCATACCCAGCATCACCTTCAGGTAGTGGTCGTTTTTGTCGAGGGTATAATCCGTATAGAAAGAAGTGGTATAGAAGTTGCTGTTCAGGTAGTTCATGCGGGCAAAGGTTGCTCCCGGTGCATAACTTCCGCTGAATGCCAGTTCTACCGGATTGTTGTTGATGTCATATTCATAAATCTTGTTCAAGTTCACCTGCTTGTTCTGGTTGATGACGCGCATGCCAGCCTCTGCGTAGATATTCCAGTTCTTGAGCGGATGGAGTACCAGTTGGCCCTGCAGGTAAATATCATCGTTGTGGGTCTTCGAACGTCCGCCGTCGGTCAGCTGTGCCAGTTTGCCGTTGCGCATGTAGTGTCCGTTGGGGTCCTTGAACGGCATCATCGGCCACATGCGGGCGATGTCGTGATACAACAAGCCACCTTCTTCCAGGTAAATCGGGTTGTCGAGGTCGTAGCGGATGAACTTGGTACTCAGGTTGAAATCAATATATTTATTAATTTTTGTGTTGATTTTCGCGCTCAGGTTGTAACGCTTCATGTTATCGTTTCCGTAACGCAGGTTACCGTTCTGGTTCAGGTAACTTCCGGATACATAATATTGCAGCTTTTCGGTTCCTCCGCTCATGCTGAGGTTGTGTTCGTTGCTCCATGCCCAGGCGAAGTGAGTCTTATACCAGTTCACGTTGTCGTTGGCCTTTTCATGGAAATGCCAGTTGGTTCCGTTCGGGATGGTGGTTGTGGTGATTTTTCCCGCCATGTAGTCCTGAATACGGCCGATGGTTTCATCATCGAAAATGATTTTTTCTCCCTGGTTCACCGAAGCCTCGTTGAAGTAGTTGGCAAAGCGGTAGGAGTCGAGCTGGTTCGGCAGGTTGGTCGGACCGGAGTAACGGAAACTGTTGTTATAATTGATGGTCATTTTTCCGGCCTTTCCTTTTTTGGTGGTAATCAGGATGACACCGAATGCCGCACGTGAACCGTAGATGGAAGAAGAGGCTGCATCCTTCAACACGGAGATGCTTTCAATGTCTTCCGGGTTCAGGGTGTTCATGTCGCCTTCCATTCCGTCAATCAAGATCAGCGGTTCTCCTTTGGAGCCTGTACCGATGGTACCTGTACCGCGGATGTTGACTTTCATGGACTGTCCGAGCTGGCCGCCCAAATCGGCTGCCGACAAGTTCAGGCCCGGTACGGTTCCCTGCAAGGCCTGTCCCACCTGTGATACCGGACGTGATTCCAGTGCTTTGGTATCGACAGTAGCTACGGCACCGGTCAGGTTCACCTTCTTCTGTGTACCGAACCCTACCACTACCACTTCGTCGAGTGTCTGGGTGTCTTCCGATAGGGCTACCTGATAAGAGGTCTTGCCTTTCTGTACCGGGATTTCCAGAGTCTGATAACCGATGTACGATACGACCAGCGTACTTCCGGCAGCCACATTGTTGAGCTGGAAGTTTCCGTCCAGGTCGGTGATACCGCCGTTGGTCGTACCTTTAATTACTACTGACGCCCCGATGATGGGTTCATTCAGCTTCTTGTCTGTGACAATTCCGGAGATGCTCATCTGTTGCGCGTGTAGCGGTAGCAAACCTGCCAGCACTGCGATGAGCAGAGTGATGAATTGTGTCTTCATAAGGTTCCTTTTTAGATTAAGTTATTAATTAGATGGTTAAACAAATTGGGTGTCTTCACCTTTTGCAAAGCTATGAATTTAATGTTTCAGTCACGGTGGGTAAACGTCGCATTAATGGGGGGTATTCTTCTTATCACCGCTTTTTTAGGGGTAAAATCTGTTTTTTTCACTTTCAGAAGGCATTTTGTAGCGGATTTTTGTTTTCTTTGCATTTGTTTACTAGGCTAAATCTAAAGAATGAAAAATTACACGCTCATACTTCTCTTTCTTTTGGGGTTGGCGTTACCGTCCAGGGCACAGAGGTTGCTGGAAAAAGATTTTCAGGTGCTGAACATGAACGACGGAATAGCCGACAATGACATTCATTCCATTGAAAAGGATGCCGAAGGCTTTATCTGGTTTGGTACCAGCAGCGGATTGAGCCGCTACGACGGGCAGGATTTCAAGACTTTCCGCATCACGGAGGCCCTTCATCGCACGGTGGGGAAAGTAGTCTCACTGAACAAAGATTATTTGCTGGTCCGTTCGGAGCGGACACTGTTTCTGTTCGACAAGCAGCGGGAAAGGTTTCTCTCTCTCTGGGATGCGGAGCGGAACCGGATTGTGGACTTTACCCGTTTCGTGGCGACCAGCGACGGACATTGCTGGGGAGTGGCCGGAAACACGCTTTCGGAGATGGATTTGTCTACGGCTTCCTTCCGGGAAGATACGGCCTTTGTTCATTTGCAATCCACAGTCAAGGTGGAATCGGAGTCGGAACTTATGATGCTCTGTCTGGGCGAAGACGGGAAGAGTCTTTATGGTATAGGCCGGAAAGGTACGGTTTACCGTTATGACCGGGGGCAGAAGCGGCTGGAAACGCTTTGCGTCCGCCCGATGCAGCGGGATGTGCTGGTTACTTCGGCGTTGCAGGGGGATAATTTTCTGTGGATAACGACTCTCGGTGACGGACTGTATGGCTACGACCTGACGACTTGTGCGGTACATCACTGGAACTACGATCCAGCCAACCGCAACGAACAGCTCTCGCACAACGATGTGTTCCAGCTCCTGCCGCTGGGGGACTCCCGCTACATGGCCTTGACATGGAACGGCTATACGATGCTTACGCTGACACCGGAACGGGAACTGAAGATGCACGCTTTTCATTCTTTCGGGAACAGCGGCAACCAGTACATCGAAACACGTATGGTGACCGGCTATTACGACCCCGAAGGACTGCTGTGGATTGGAACGGAAGGAGGAGGTGTACTGTTTTCCGACCTGCGCCAGCTTTTCTATCAGCAATATGCACAGGCACATTCCAATGAACTATGCGGCATCCAGATGGATAAGGAAGGTTATCTCTGGCTGGCTACTTTTCATAAGGGCCTTTTGCGCAGCACGCAGCCTTTTGATGGAATTCAACCTTTGGATTTTCAGCCGATGGCTCCCGGTGTGGTGGCCATTCACACCGTACTCTGCAGTGCGGCGGATACCTGCGGCGGACTTTGGTTCGGCTCCCGGAACGGGAGGGTACTCCGGTATGGAGAGGACGGTAGCTGGCAGGCACTTGGCTTGGGCAAGGAGACATCGCCTGAGGTGTGGAGCCTTCTGCCTCTCTCGGAGAATGAGGCTTGGGCGGGCACCAGCAACGGACTTTACCGGGTGAATCTCCGCAAGGGGACTTCGGTGAAGGTGGAATGGAACAATCCGCAAATCCCTGACCATATTCAGGTGCGTGCGCTGGCCCTTAGTGATGCCCGTACGTTGTGGCTTGGTACGACCCGTGGACTGTTGCGCCTCTCGATGGAAGGCAACCGGGTGGTACGCTCCTGCGCCGGTTACGAGCGGGAAGCCGACCTTTCGCCGACGGACGTGGAAGTGCGGGCACTTTTGTTCGGTTCCGACCATGTCTTGTGGGTGGGATATGCCGGCAACGGACTGGGGGCCTGTTCGCCTGTAGACAACCGGATTTTGTTTCATTACACCACGGAGGATGGCTTGTGCAGTAATTTCGTGACCGCTTTGGCCGAAGACGGCGACCATTCCTTGTGGGTGGGCTCCAATTCCGGTATCTCCCGTCTGAGCCGCCATTTGCAGTCGTTCTACAATTTCTATATCTCGGGCAGCAACCGTTCTGTGTTCTTCGGAAAGGATTTCCTGTTCTGGGGCAACCATAGCACGCTGACTTATTTCCGTCCCTCTCGGCTCCGCTTTCATTATCCCATCGAAAAGGGAAGGGTGGTGTTCACCGACCTGGAAGTCAACCATACGTCGGTGCAGATTGGCGAGCATGTGAACGGGCAGGTGATCTTGTCGCGCTCCTTGCTCTATACGAAGGGGATACACCTGAACCATGCCAACCGGAACTTCTCGCTTTCGTTCTCCAACCTGCTTTACTTGCACAAGCTTCAGAAATACCTCTATCGTCTGTACCCGTATCAGGAGGAATGGATTATGGCCGATGAGGGAGACAAAATCTCTTACGACCGTCTGCCTGCGGGAGAATATACGTTTCAGGTGAAGACGGTCTTTCAGGACCAGAGTGAGGGAGAGGTGAGCAGCCTGGACATTGTGGTCGACCCGCATTGGAGCGAGACCTGGTGGTTCCGTCTGCTGGCCACTCTCGGACTGATGGGAATATTGTTGGTCTATATCCACCGGGTTCGGCTGAAAGAAAAGCGCGTGCAGTACGAACTGCGGCTGGAGCATGAACTGTTTACGGTGAACATGGAGCGCAACAAGGAAATCGAACTCCGCAAGGAGCGGGAAGATTTCTTCACGATGGCGGCTCATGAGCTGCGTACCCCGCTTACCCTGATACTGGCTCCTTTGCGTGAACTCCTGCACAAGACACCCACTTCGCATCCTTTCTATGCCAAGCTGTCCATGATGTTCAAGTACGCCGAAGGATTGCATACCCTGACCGACCGTCTGCTTTACATCCAGAAGGCAGAGGCCGGGATGGTGAAACTCCGTCTGTCGCAGGTGGATGTGGAAGCCCTACTGGTGGACGTGGCACAGGGGTTCCAGTCGCTGGCTGCCGAGCGGAAGATAGATTACGCCTGGGAACTGGCGCCGGACTGTGTGCCAGTATGGGCCGACCGGGAGAAACTTTCATCGGTGGTGCAGAACCTGATATCAAATGCGTTCAAATACACGCCGGAAGGAGGGAAAATCCGTCTGAAGGTGGAACGGAAAGAAATAGACGGGAAACATTTCTGCTGTCTGTCGGTGAGCGATACCGGAAAAGGTATTGATAGTGTTCTCCTGCAGCATATCTTCGACCCCTTCGTGACGGGAAAGGAAGCACCCGCTGTTTCTACGCATGTGGGTATTGGCCTGAAAATCGTGAAACACATCGTGGAGATGCATCACGGACGGGTCACCGTGGACAGCGAGCCGGGCAAGGGCAGTCTGTTCTGTGTGTACCTGCCCGAAGGGAAATCACATTTCAACGAAGACGATTGTACATGGGAAGAAAGTTCAGAGGCCGTTGTTGCTCCGGAAGTCTCCTCTGTTGTGCCGGAAATGATTTTCCCTGCGACATCGGAACATGTTGCAGAGGCGAAGGAGGAAAAGTTGTCTGCCGCCCGCCAGACGGTACTTGTAATTGAAGACAATACCGACATGCGCCGCTACTTGTGTGAATTGTTGCGGAAGCAGTATCGGGTGCTGGAAGCCGAAAACGGAGAAGAAGGTCTGAAGACTGCCGTGGAGCAGGTGCCCGACTTGGTGCTGTCGGATGTGATGATGCCCGTGATGGACGGGTTCACCTGCTGTGCCGAACTGCGCAAGCGGAAGGAAACGGCCCACATCCCCGTCTTGATGCTCACCGCCAAGGCCGAGGACAGGGACAGCGTGGAAGCCTCCCGGCGAGGAGCCGACGACTACCTGCGAAAGCCGTTCAATCCGGAAGTACTGTTGGCCAAAATAGCCTGTCTGCTCGATATGCGTCGTCGCCTGAAACAGATTTACACCCGTACGTTGCTGCATGCTTCGTCTGCCGCTTCAGCTTCGACGGAGAAACCGGAAAGCGTGGAAAGCGAATTTATGCAGAAGGTGTGGGCTTGTATCGAGGCGAATGTCAGTAATCCCGATTTCAATGTCAAGGTGCTGTCTGGGGAACTTCACATGAGCTTGGCCACCCTCTACCGCAAGCTGAAGCAGCATACCGACCTTTCAGCTGTGGAACTGATTCGCCACATCCGCATGACCAAGGCCGCCTTGCTGCTGATGGAGACCAGTCTCTCGGTAACGGAAGTGGCTGAGCGCGTAGGCTTCAACGACCTGCCCACCTTCCGCAAGCATTTCACGGACATGTTCGGCGTTTCCCCTTCCAAGTATGCCGAGAGCGGGCAGGGCGGAAACAACAAGTCCCAGCCAGAGGCCGGGACCGGGGTGTGATAAATCGCTCAGAGAAATATTGTACGGATAAGTTTATCCGCACTGGCTCCGGTATTCGTTCGGGGTGTGTCCCACCAGCCGCTTGAACATCCGGCTCATGTGCTGCGGGTACTGGAAGCCCAGGCTGTAGGCAATCTCGCTCATGGGCTTGGTGGTGGAAAGCAGCATTTCCTTCGCCCTTTCAATCACCTTTCCCTGAATGTATTCCGAGGCCGTCCGTCCCGTCTGCCGGCTGATCATGTCGCCGAAATAGTTGGGTGAGAGGAAAACCTTCTCCGCAAAGTATTTCACCGTAGGCAGTCCCTCTTCCTGCGGTGCCGGGCTGTCGAAATACTCATCGAGCAACTGTTCAAAGCGTACGATGATGTCTTTGTTGGAAGCCTCGCGCGTGGTGAACTGCCGTTCGTAGAAGCGCATGCAGTAGTCCAGCAGCAGTCCGATGTTGGCCGTAATCAGGCGGCGGCTGTGCTTGTCGGCGGGGCGTCGCAGTTCCGTGTCAATCTTTTGCAGGCAGTCCATCACCGTGCGCCGCTCGTCCTCCGACACGTGCAGGGCCTCGCGGGTTTCGTAGGAGAAAAAGGAGTAATGCTTGATGTCCCTTCCCAACTGTGTGCCTCGGATGAAATCCGGATGAAACAGCAGTCCGTGGCATTGGGGCAGTGTGCCTTCCTTCATGCGGAAAGAGGCCACCTGGCCCGGGGCGAAACAGACAATCGTCCCCTCCTGGTAGTCGTAGGGTTGGCGTCCGTAGGTGATGTCTCCGCAACAGATTTCTTTCAGGAACAGGGCATACACCCCATAGTTGACTTTAAACTCCTGCGGCCACCGCGTAGCCTTCGACAAGTCGACCACGCTGACCATCGGGTGCAGGGTCTCCAGCCCGAAGAGCCGGTTGTATTTTTCCACTGAATCCAGTTCAATCACTTCTTCTTTCATCGTCTTTCCTCCGTTTATTCTCTGGCAAATTTACGATTTATTCTTGGGAAAACCAATTGCCGCCATAAACCATTCCTGCTTCATGGCGGAGAGAAAAGCGCCCGGCCCACTTTATCCTCCGGAAAAATCAGACGGACTGCCTGTCTTTTTTGACCAGATAAGCGTCCTAACCGACCGCGCAGGCGTAAACCAGGATTTTCCCGTCCGGAAATCCAGTGTCATTTTTATAAATTCGTCACAACCGATACCCCTTTCCGGGGGACGGAAAAACGTTAGACGAAGGGAAAAATGAATGACAAGAATGAATACGGAGGAACCGTAAATGCATCTTCCGGTGAAAAGCAGATGGGAGATACGTCCGGACTGAAGACTCTCAAACGGTTCCGACCCCAGCCTCACTGGTATGCGCTTCGTGCCACTTACGGGCGGGAGAAAAAGGCATACGACTACATGGTCTGCCAGGGAAGAACAGCCTTTTATCCGACAATCAAGCGGATGAAACTGGTGGACGGGAAGAAAAAGAGCGTGGAAGAATCGCGCATCCCCAACCTCCTGTTTGTCTATGGGCTGGAGGCTGAGATAAAGCATCTGTTGGGAGAGAACGCCGGCCTTTCTTTCCTCCGTTTCTATTGCGGGCATTCCCATGTAGGCACACGAACGGTGACAAGTCCTCTTGTGATACCCGACGCCCAGATTGAAAGCCTCAAGATTATCTGTGATTCCGAGAATGAAGACATCCTCTTTGTACCCGACGACGTGAGTAAATTCCGGGAAGGCCAGCTGGTACGGGTTGTGCACGGGGCCTTTGAGGGGGTGACAGGCCGTGTAGCCCGCTACCGTGGACAGCAGCGGGTGGCCGTGGTGGTCGATGGTTTGTTTTCGATGGCGACGGCTTATGTGCCGAGTGCCTTTCTGGAAAAGCTGTAGAAAGGATGCCCTTACGCTATTCCCAACAATTCAATCTCAAAAATCAGGGTGGAGCCTCCGGGAATGCCGGGCTGTGAGAACTTGCCGTAGCCCATCTCTGCCGGGAGGTAAATCTCCCATTTGTCGCCCACGCACATCTGCTGCATCGCGATGATCCATCCCTCAATGAGGT
>ULNJ01048341.1_pt1 | contig 11626 bp, 20 predicted proteins | sample 1951891 | NCBI WGS metagenome assembly ULNJ01 (sample SAMEA4835574, study PRJEB28245) | human gut metagenome | biome: gut microbiome; material: fecal sample | place: Denmark | collected 2008 | reverse complement strand
TATTAATGATGATAGAGTATTTTAAAATTGATAAAAAAGCTTTTTATTTACAAATACCTTATATATTATGGTTATTATTTGCTTTTTATTTAAATTATCAAGTATTTATATTAAATAGATAAATATTGAAAAAAGTCTTGAATTAATTTAATTAAAATGGTAGAATTATTTTAGAATAAGGTGTTGCAATGAAAATGAAAAAAAATTTGAAAAAAAATAGTATTTTTACAAACAATAAAAGATTTTATGGTTTCATGTGTATGGTATTGCTTTTGATGATAAGCCTTTCTGGTACGATTGCTTATTATAGATTCGGCGCAAATGGAACGATAACTGCTAGTACTGCTACATATAATTTTAATATTACTAGTGATGCTATATCAAATACTAAAATTAATTTGGGTAGTAATTTAAAACCGTATGATAAGGGAAGTTTTAAGGTTAATGTTAATATGCCTGATACTTCTAGTGATGCTCAGTATAGTATAAATATTTAAAGGGTTAGCTTACCTGATGGTTTTAAATTTTTGGCAGCTGATGATAATGTGAGTCCGTTTAATAATTATACAAAGTATTTTAATGCTGCTGATACTAAGACTGATAGTGTTACAATCTATTGGTATTGGGATGGTAGTGTTAGTGATGAAAATGATTCTTTATTTATTGGGAAAACGATATCTGCTAATTTGGTTTTGAAGAGTAGAACTGTAAATGGCGCTGAGATGAAAAATGGTTATAGTCTTGATGCTAGTTTAAATGGCGGAACAGAGTTTTGGAATGATACTTATAGACCATATATAAGAACAGTAAACTTTGTTAATAATTTGAGTAATAAGCCTAGTGAGTGTACTAGTGCAAATAAGTGTTTTGATATTTCATTATCTTCTAGTCAAGAAAAGAGGGTATATGCTTATCTTGTTGATGGTGGTTTAAAGGATAAAACTGATAGTACTAAATCATTATATAACCTATATATTGCAAGTGATTATGAAATAATTGCGCCTATAAACTCTTATAGATTATTTTATAATTTTACTAATCTAGAGTCTATTAAATTTAATGATGTTTTTAATACTTCGAAAGTTGATGATATGGTGTATATGTTTGGTAATTGTTCATCATTGACAAACCTGGATTTGAGTAGTTTTAATACTACTGCAGTTGAAAATATAGGAGTAATATTTGATAGTTGTACATCTCTTCAATCGGTAAATATAAGCAGTTTTGATACATCAAACGTATTGTCAGCACATGGTCTGTTTTCTGGTTGTTCATCTTTAACAAACTTAGATTTAAGCAGTTTTAATACATCAAAAGTAACAAGAATGGAGGGTATGTTTGAAGGTTGTTCATCCTTAACAAGTTTGGATATAAGTAATTTTAACACATCAAATGTAACAGATATGGAGTATATGTTTTTGAATTGTACTAATTTAACAGAACTTGAATTGGGTACATTTAACACATCGAAAGTTACGAATGTTTTAATGATGTTTTATAATTGCCCTAAATTAACTACAAAAATCAAATTCTTAAATTCAAATATTACAAGTTATGATTATGCATTTACTAATTGTGCTAATGTGGGTAATGCAATGGTAATTGTTGAAGCATTACCTGATGCAGTAGAGGTGACTAGAAATATAGTTGCAACTAAAAAATCTGGTGATAATGTTGTGTTTGATGATGGAACACTTACATATATGAAGGATTGTTATAATAGTGATGATGCATTAAAAACAGAAATATGGAAACCGGCATATAGAGATTATATAAGAACAATTACATTTACTGATGATTTAAGTAAGAAACCAAATAGTTGTACAGAAGCTAATAGATGCTTTGATATATCTTATAGTTCAACACAAAATGCTAAAGTATTTGCTTATATTATTGATAGTGGATATAAGGAATACATTATATAACTTATATATTGCTAGTCCACTTAAAATATATGCACCAGTTAATAGTACGGCTTTATTATATAGTTTTACAAATGTGGTTGCAATTAACTTTAATGATCATTTTGATACTTCTAAAGTTGAAAATATGAAGTTTATGTTCCAAAAGCTTACTTCGTTAACTTCGCTTGATTTAAGTACAATAAATACATCGAGTGCGACAAATATGGAATATTTATTCTCATATTTAGAAAGTATGAAAACACTTGATTTAAGTACAATTGATACATCAAATGCAACATCAATTTCTCATATGTTCTGGGCAAGTACAGGTTTAGTTAGTCTTGATTTGAGTGGATTTAATACATCCAAAGTAACAAATATGTCAGGCATGTTTAGAGATTGCTCTAATCTTGCTAGTTTAAATATTAAAAATCTTGATACTTCAAAAGTTACAAATTTGGACTGCATTTTCTATAATTGTAGTAGTTTAACTAATCTTGATTTAAGTAATTTTGATACAACTAGTGTAACAAACTTTAATAATGCATTTAACGGATGTACAAAAATGATTACAACAATTACTATTAGGACAACTAATGGTACACATGCTAATGTGTTTACGAATGCTGCAACAGTATCTGGTTCAAAAATTACTGTAAATTATTCAAATGGTAAGTATAGTAAAGCATCTAGTATGGTAAGTACTAAGACATTGGGCGCTAATGTTGTTCTTGGTAAAACGGATGACTCAGTAATAGGTGCTGATGCAGTAACGATGATAAAAAATGGCTATAAAGTTAATTCTAGTGGTTCTTATTCATTAAGTTATTTCTGGCAATATAAGGATTATATTAAAGATATAAACATTATGAAGAGTTTGTCTAATAAACCTAATAGTTGTACACAAGCTAATTTGTGTTGGGATGTGTCTTATGCAAGTAATCAGGCAAATAAAGTATATGCTTGGCTTGAATCAAGTGGAACTGATTCATCAGGAAATACTCTTTATATGTTAACGATAGGAAGTACTGATGCAATACTTTTACCAGAAGATTCGTCTTATTTCTTTAGTGGATTTGGTAATTTGCTTGGAATACATATAACTGATAATGCTTTAGACACTTCAAAGGTTACGAAATATGATTATATGTTTAAAGATACAAGAGGTGTAAATGCCACCCTTACAATAAGAAGTGCGAGCGCTACTTGTACAGGAATGTTTACAAATGCTGCTTTGACTTCAGAAAATACAGGGGTTGGTATTACACTTAACTATACAAGCGTTGCATCAAGTTTAGTTGATAAAATGATACTAACGAAATCAACGGATTCAAAAATAACTAAAGGTTCAGTAGTATCTTAGAAAAATAAAACAAAATACTTTGTATGTATTTTGTTTTTAATTTAATTTATTTTTATGTTATATTTTTTTCATTGTTCTTCTTTTCAATGCATATATTTTAGAAAGTGGGTTACTGAAAATTAATAAAAAGTAAAGAAAATGCAAAAAAATGAAAAAAATGTTCAAAATAACTTGCATTTTCTTTTATTTTCCCTTATAATCATTGATGTGTGGAACGCAGAGATGTGCAAGGTTGTCGATACACCAGGTTAAGTTGCTAGTAAAAATTAAACTGAATATCGGGTTTTTGCACGGAGCGAGTCTGTACTTAGATATAGGCGAAGGAGGATACGAAATGTCAAAAACTAAAGTTCGCATCAAATTACAAGCATATGAACATAAAAGTTTGGACACAGCATGTGCTAAAATTGTTGACACAGTTAAGAGAACAGGCGGAAAAGTAAGTGGACCTGTACCATTACCAACTGATGTTGAAAAAATTACAATTTTAAGGGCTGTTCACAAATATAAGGATTCACGTGAGCAATTTGAAAAAAGAACACACAAAAGACTAATCGATGTTATTGATCCAAGTAAGGAAACAATTGACGCATTAAAACATGTTGATGTTCCAAGTGGAGTTGACATCCAAATTAAATTATAGGAGGAAATATGAAAGGAATCTTAGGTCGTAAAAAAGGAATGACTCAAGTGTTTACAAAATCTGGAAAATTAATTCCTGTAACAGTAATTGAAGTTGAACCAAACGTTGTAACACAAATCAAGACTAAAGAAAACGATGGTTACGAAGCAATTCAATTAGGTTTTGAAAACATTAAAGAGAAAAACGCGACAAAAGCAATTATTGGCCATGCCAAGAAAGCAAACACTACACCTAAGCGCTTCTTTAGAGAAATCAGAGGTGTAGACGTAGCTAACTATAATGTTGGCGATGAAATTAGTGTAGATTCATTTACAGAGGGCGAAGTAGTCGATGTAACAGGAACTACAAAAGGACACGGATTTGAAGGCGTTATTACTCGTCACGGACAATCTCGCGGACCTATGGGACATGGTTCTCACTATCACAGAAAACCAGGTTCAATGGGAACAATGAGACCAATGAGAGTATTTAAAGCTAAAAAATTACCAGGTCATATGGGTGTATTAACTGTAACTATTCAAAATCTTGAAGTAGTAAAAGTTGATAAAGAAAATAACTGCATCTTAATTAAAGGAAATGTTCCAGGAGCAAAAGAAGGGTTAGTATTTATTAAAACTTCTATTAAAACTCCAGGAAAAGTAAATGAAACTGAAGAATTATTAAATTATATAACAGTTGAAGATGTTGTAGAAAGTGAAGTTTCAAGTGAACAAACTGAAACAGAAGTAAATGAATAGGAGGTAATAAAATGGAAAAAGTAACAGTTTTAAATGTTAAAGGTGAAAAAGTAAATGATATTACCTTATGTGAAGAGGTATTTGGGATAGTTCCAAATGATACAACTTTATACGATGCTATTCGTTTAGCAAGAAATAGTCGTAGACAAGGTACTGCTGAAACTAAAACAAGAAGTGAAGTAAGTGGCGGTGGACGTAAACCTTGGAGACAAAAAGGAACTGGCCGTGCTAGACAAGGATCTATCCGTGCAGCACAATGGTATCACGGTGGAATAGTATTTGGACCACATAATCGTGATTATAGTTTCAAAATGAACAGAAAAGAAAGACGTTTAGCTCTTAAATCAGCGCTTGCTTATAAAGTAATTGATAATGAATTAATTGTTGTTGATAACTTAAATGTAGTAGGTAATAAGACAAAAGATGCTAAAGCAATGTTAAAAGGATTAAATGTTGAGGGAAAAGTATTATTAGTAACTGATGAATTAACTGATAACTTAATATTATCAACAAGAAATCTAGAAAACGTAATGTTATTATCAGCAGATGAAATTAATACGTATGATATAGTTGCATCTGACAAAATGGTTATAACAGAAAAAGCACTAAAACAAGTAGAGGAGGCGCTTAAATAATGAAAAAATATGACATTATTAAAGGACCAATCATTACTGAAAAGAGTTCTGAGATAGCACAAAATAATAATCAAATAACGTTAAGCGTTGATACTAAAGCAAATAAAATTGAAATAAAAGACGCTGTTGAAAAATTATTCAACGTAAAAGTAGAAAGCGTTAATACAATTAACGTAAGACCAAAGAAAAAAAGAGTTGGTCGCTATCCTGGTAAAACAAACAAAGTAAAAAAAGCTATTGTTACACTAAAAGAGGGTAGTTCAATCGAACTTAATTAGTTGTAAGGAGGATATATTATGGCAATAAAAAGTTACAAACCTATGACTAATGGTTTAAGAGGAATGACTACCTTAGTAAATGAAGAAATTACTAGTAGTACACCAGAAAAATCATTACTCACAGTATTAAAGAAAAATAGCGGTCGTAATAATCAAGGACGTATTACTGTAAGACATCGCGGTGGCGGTGAAAAACGTAAATATCGTTTAATTGATTTCAAGAGAAATAAAGATGGTATCGTAGGAAATGTAGCAAGCATTGAATATGATCCAAATAGAAGTGCAAACATCGCTTTAATCAACTATATTGATGGTGAAAAAAGATATATCTTAGCACCTAAAGGATTAACAGTTGGTTCAAAAATAATAAGTGGTGAAAAAGTTGATATTTTAGTTGGTAACAACTTAGCACTAGCGAATATTCCTGAAGGAACATTAATACATAATATTGAGATGTTACCTGGTAAGGGTGGACAATTAGTTCGTTCTGCTGGTTCAAGCGCTCAAGTATTAGGAACTGAAGGAAAATATACATTAATAAGATTAACAAGTGGTGAAGTTCGTAAACTATTATCAACTTGCAGAGCAACAGTTGGTGAAGTTGGAAACGCAGATCACGAATTAGTTAATTTAGGAAAAGCTGGACGTACTCGTCATATGGGAATTAAGCCTACAGTTAGAGGATCAGTTATGAACCCTAACGATCACCCTCATGGTGGTGGTGAAGGACGTGCACCAATCGGACGTAAAGGACCAGTTACTCCATGGGGTAAACCTGCATTAGGATACAAGACACGTAAGAATAAAAAAAGTTCAACTAAATTAATCGTACGTGGACGTAAGAGAAAGTGAGGAACTTAAATGGCTAGAAGTCTAAAAAAAGGACCATTTGCTGATGAACATTTAATGAAGAAAGTTGAAGCAGCAAATGCATCTACTAAAAAAGAAGTAATAAAAACATGGTCACGTCGTTCAACTATTTTCCCTGACTTTATAGGTCTAACATTCGCAGTACATAATGGAAAAGAATTTGTTCCAGTATATATAACTGAAGATATGGTAGGACATAAATTAGGAGAGTTCGTTCCAACACGTAAGTTTGGTGGACACGGCGATCAAAAGGAAAAGTAATAAAACCATAAAGGAGGATATGCATGGAAGCAAAAGCAATCGCTTATACAGTTAGAATCGCACCACGTAAATGTCGTTTAACAATTGACTTAATTCGTGGAAAAAGCGTTGTTGAAGCAGATAATATTTTATCTAACTTGAACAAAGATGCTGCGCGTGCCATTCGTAAAGTATTAAAATCAGCAGTAGCAAATGCTGAACACAATTTAAATTTAGAAAAAGAAAATCTAATAGTTAAGGAAGCTTACGTGAATGAGGGAGTCGTTATGAAAAGAATGAAATTCGGTTCTCGTGGACACGTAGATCCAATAAAGAAAAGAACTTGCCACATCACAATTGTAGTAAGTGATAACAAATAAGGAGGAAACCTAATGGGTCAAAAAGTTAGTCCGATAGGATTTAGAATGGGTGTTAATAAAACTTGGGAATCAAAATGGTTTGCTTCAAATAGGGATTTTGCTAATTTCTTACAAAGTGATGAAAAAATTCGTAAGTATTTAAGTAAAAGATTAAAAGAAGCAGCAGTTTCAAGTATTTTAATTAATAGAAACCAAAAGAAAACAGAAGTTATCATCAATACCGCAAAACCAGGTGTAGTAATTGGTCACGGTGGCGATGAAATTGAAAAATTAAAGAAAGAATTAAATAAATTAGTAAATGAAGAAATTCAAATTTCTATAATGGAAGTTAAGAACCCAGACTTAGATGCAGCCCTAGTAGCGCAATCAATAGCAACTGCTATTGAAAATCGTGTTTCATTCCGTGTTGCACAAAAGAGAGCTATCAGAAATACAATGAAAGCTGGAGCAAAAGGAATTAAAACATCAGTATCTGGACGTTTAGGCGGAGCAGATATTGCTAGAAGTGAAGGATATTCAGAAGGTAATATACCACTTCATACAATTAGAGCTAACATCGATTATGCTAATAAAGAAGCTGATACAGCATTCGGTAAAATTGGTGTAAAAGTATGGATTTACAAAGGTGAAATACTTCCTGGAAAGAAAGAAGGAGGTAAAGAACATGGGCGTAATACCAAAAAGAACTAAATATAGAAGACCACATCGTTTACGTTACGATGGAAATGCTAAAGGTAATACAACTTTAAGCTTTGGCGATTATGGTCTAATGGCTTTAGAAGGTGCTTGGATTACTGAAAAACAAATCGAAGCAGCTCGTGTAGCAATGACACGTTATATGAAACGTGGTGGTAAGGTATGGATTAATATATTCCCACACTTATCATTAACAAAAATACCTCTAGAAACTCGTATGGGTAAAGGTAAAGGTCAACCAGAATTATGGGTTGCCGTTGTTAAGAAAGGTAAAATTATGTTTGAAATAGCTGGTGTTGATGAAGCAACTGCTCGTGAAGCACTACGTTTAGCTATGCATAAGTTACCTGTAACTTGTAAGTTTGTAAAAAAAGAAGAAAGTGGTGATGTCGCATGACAAATGAAGAATTAAGAAAATTATCAAGCGCCGATCTACTTAAAAAGATTGAAGAAAGCAAAGCAGAATTATTTAACTTAAGATTTAACCAAGCTAAAGGAAATTTAGAAAAACCTTCACGTATTCGTGAATTACGTACTTTAGTAGCACGTGCTAAAACAATCTTACGTGAAAGAGAACTAAAGGAGGAAAAATAATATGGAAAATAAAAGAGTATTAGTTGGTAAAGTAGTATCAGATAAAACAGATAAAACTATTACTGTTTTAGTTGAAACATATAAAAAAGATAGCTTATATGGTAAAAGAGTTAAATATTCTAAAAAATATGCTGCACACGATGAAAAAAATGAAGCAAAAGTCGGAGATACAGTAAAAATAGTTGAAACTAGACCGCTTTCAAGAACAAAGCACTATCGTTTAGTTGAAGTAGTAGAAAAAGCAATTATAATATAATTGTAAGAGGAGGAATTATAATGATTCAACAAGAAAGCAGATTAAAAGTTGCTGATAATTCTGGAGCTCGTGAACTAAGCGTTATTCGTGTTCTAGGAGGCAGCAAAGTTAAAACTGGAAATATCGGTGACATAGTAGTTGGAACCGTAAAAAAAGCAACTCCTAACGGAACAGTAGCAAAAGGAAAAGTTGTTAAAGCTGTTGTAGTTAGAAGTAAATTCGGTCTAAGAAGAGCTGATGGATCATATATCAAATTTGATGATAATGCTTGCGTTATTATTAAAGAAGATAAGAGTCCAGTTGGAACTCGTATATTTGGACCGGTAGCACGTGAATTGCGTGATGATTATATGAAAATTGTATCGCTTGCTAAAGAAGTGTTATAAAATTCATAAAGGAGGATAAGAATGAACTTCAAAAAAGGAGATCGTGTTAGAGTTATATCTGGATCTAATAAAGGTAAAGAAGGAACAATAACACAAATATTAAAAGAAGAAAACAAAATCGTCATTGAAGGCGTTAATATGGTTAAAAAACACGTAAAACCAAACGGACAAAACGAAGGCAGTATTGTTGACCGTGAAGCTCCAATCCACGCATCAAACGCAATGATTGTTGAGCCAAAAAGCGGTAAAACTTCAAGAATAGGTCATGAAGTTGATAAAAATGGTAAAAAAGTACGTGTTACAAAAAAATCTAATGAGAAATTAAGTTAGGAGGAGGGAAAATATGAACCGCCTAAAAGAAGTATATAATAAAGAAATCATACCTAGTTTAAAAGAAAAATATGGCTATAAGAACGTATTACAAGTTCCTAGATTAGAAAAGATAGTTGTTAACATTGGATGTGGTGATGCTAGCTCAAATAGTAAATTACTTGAGGCTGCAATGACTGATTTAGAGTTAATTACTGACCAAAAACCAGTTGCTACAAAAGCTAAGAAAGCTATTGCTGGATTTAAGATTAGAGCTGGTCAAGCAATCGGTTGTAAAGTAACATTACGTGGAGAAAATATGTATAACTTTTTAGATAAATTAATTAGTATTACATTACCACGTGTACGTGACTTTAGAGGTGTATCAAGTACAGCATTTGATGGAAGAGGTAATTATACACTAGGCTTAACAGAACAATTAATATTCTCTGAAATAGAATATGATAATGTTGTTAAAGTAAGAGGTATGGATATCGTATTCGTTACAACTGCTAAATCTAATGAAGAAGCATACGATCTTTTAAAAGGTTTCGGTATGCCATTTAAGAAATAGGAGGAATTATGGCTAAAAAAAGTATGATAATAAAAGCTAATAAACCCCAAAAATTCAAAGTACGTGAATACACTAGATGTAAAAGATGTGGAAGACCACACGCAGTACTTAAAAAATATGGAATATGCCGTATTTGTTTTAGGGAATTAGCATATAAGGGACAAATACCAGGGGTTACTAAATCTAGTTGGTAATTCTTGATAATTGAAGGGAGGAAATATAATGGTAACAGATCCAATCGCCGATATGCTTACACGTATTAGAAATGCCAATCAAATGCGTGATAAGGAAGTTGAAGTACCCGCTTCAAATTTAAAAATCGAAATCGCGAAAATATTAAAAGAAGAAGGTTTTGTAAATGATTACAAAATCAAAAAGAACAATGTACAAAATATAATTGTTATTAATTTAAAATATACAGAAAATAAGGTACGCGTTATAACAGGTTTAAAGAAAATATCTAAACCAGGATTACGTGTATATGTAAAAGCTGATGAAGTACCAAAAGTATTAAACGGTTTAGGAATTGCAATCATATCTACTTCTAAAGGAGTTATGACAGATAAAAAAGCTCGTGAATTATCTCTTGGTGGCGAAGTATTAGCTTACGTTTGGTAGGAAGGATAAATATATGTCAAGAATTGGTAATCGTATTTTAACAGTTCCTGCAGGTGTAACAGTTAGCGTTGATGGTAACAAAGTTACAGTTAAAGGACCAAAAGGTGAACTTTCTACTGAAGTAAATGCAAATATTAATGTTTGTGTAGAAGAAAACGAAGTAAAAATTACTAGAAATAGTGATGAATATAAAAACTTCCACGGAACTGCAAACGCTAATATCAAGAATATGATTGAAGGCGTTACTCATGGTTTTGAAAAAAACCTTGAATCAGTTGGTGTTGGTTATCGTTTTCAAGTAAAAGGTAAAACATTAGTAATTACTGCAGGATATTCACACCCTGTAGAAATGGAAATTCCAGAAGGAATTACAGTAGATAGTCCAAGTAATACTGAAATAACAGTAAAAGGAATAAATAAAGAGCAAGTTGGCGAATTTTCTGCAAATATTCGTAAAGTAAGACCACCAGAGCCATATAAAGGTAAAGGTATTAAATACAAAGACGAACATATAATTCGCAAAGAAGGCAAGAAAGCTTCTAAATAGTAAAGGAGAATAACTTATGATAAAACAAGTATCTCGTAATGAAAAACGTATTGCTAGACACGTTAGAATTAGAGAATCTGTAAAAGGAACTAGTGAAGTTCCAAGATTAAATGTGTTTAGATCAAATAAAAACATTTTTGCCCAAATAATAGATGATGAAGCAAATAAGACTTTAGTTAGTGCTTCTTCTATCGATAAAGAATTAAATCTTGAAAACGGTGGAAATATTGAGGCAGCTACAAAAGTTGGTGAATTAATCGCTAAAAGAGCAAAAAAAGCAAAAATAAGCAAAGTCGTATTTGATAGAGGTGGATACCAATATCATGGACGTGTTGAAGCATTAGCAGATGCAGCACGCGAAAACGGCTTAGAATTCTAAAGGAGGACAAAATGGAAAAAAGAAAAAGAGAACCACGTCCTAAACAATTTGAAGAAGAAATAATTAACATTGGCCGTGTTACTAAAGTAGCAAAAGGTGGACGTCACTTCCGTTTCGCTGTAACAGCAGCAGTTGGTGATCGTAAAGGACAAGTTGGACTTGGAACAGGTAAAGCAAATGAAGTACCAGATGCAATTAAGAAAGCTGTTGAAGCTGC
>ULNJ01052644.1_pt1 | contig 11683 bp, 8 predicted proteins | sample 1951891 | NCBI WGS metagenome assembly ULNJ01 (sample SAMEA4835574, study PRJEB28245) | human gut metagenome | biome: gut microbiome; material: fecal sample | place: Denmark | collected 2008 | reverse complement strand
TTAATTTTCATAATTAATTTTTATTAATTTTATTACGGTTAATTTTTTATTAAAATGTCAAGGCAATGAGAACTGGCGCCAACAAGGTCTGCGCGTTCGGCGATTGATAACTGATAGCGAATAAATTCGTTAAAATCGTGCTCGTCTAGGTTATTTAAAACGGGGCGAATATAGTCAGTTGCGCCGTCAACGCCGATTAGTTTTGCGCGCGTAAGATTTGCCTCATTTTTAAGCATGTTTATTTCATCCGTCCTAACGTAACTATACAAATCATCCTTGCAAGTTAGGCAATTAAAGGCCTCATCCAGTTTATTTTCGGCCAAGCATTTTTTCAAATTTCCTTCGCAAAACGCATAGCGGATAACGGCATAGTCATTCATCAAAAACATCGCCATCACCACGCCGCCGCGCCGCACAACCCTTTTGGCCTCTGTTAATGCCCGCAATTTTTCTTCGTGGCTAAACAGGTGGTAAAGCGGCCCAAAAACCAGCGCGATGTCAAACTGCTCGTCACCCACTTTTAAGTCAAGCGCGTTGCCCACTTTCACCTTAATGGCCTTATTTTTTATGGCGATTTGGCTGGCATTCTTTTTAACAAGCTCAACCGCCGTTACGTTGTGCCCGCGCTCCGCAAGAAACGCCGAGTACGCCCCCGTACCCGCACCGATGTCGATGATATCAAGCGCCTTTTTGCCCGTTTTTTCTTGCAAATACGCGATAAAATCAAGGATATAGTGCGTCGTAACCGCGAACTCCACCTGCCCGTGGCGCGATTTCAGCCGCTTGTCTTCATTAAATTTGTTATAATATTTTTCAAGTTCCGTCATAGGTTAATTTTATCACAAAACTTACTTCTTGTCTAGTTATGTGTATGGCAACAGCAAGCGCCATTAGGGCAAAACTTAGCGGCGTCGTAACTGATGTTGTGCTTATCATAATAATCTTTAACCGCCGCTTTAACAGCTTCCTCTGCCAAAACTGAGCAGTGTATTTTGTGCGCAGGAAGCCCGTCAAGCGCCTCAACAACCGCACTATTTGTCAGTTCAAGCGCCTTGTCAATCGGCTGCCCTTTTATAAGTTCAGTGGCCATAGAACTGGTCGCAATCGCACTGCCGCACCCAAACGTCATAAATTTAACGTCGGTGATAATATCGTCTTTAACCTTGATGTACATTCGCATAATGTCGCCGCACTTGGCGTTGCCGACCTCGCCAATTCCGTCCGCGTCTGCCATCTCGCCAACATTTCGCGGATTCCTAAAATGGTCCATAACCTTTTTACTGTATAACATAATTCAATTCTCCTTTTTGCAACCTGTCCCAAACGGGGCTAATTTTTCTTAAATACGCAACAACTTCGGGCACGGCCTTGATTACCTCGTCAATCTCAGCCTCGGTAGTGAACTTGCTAAGCGTAAGCCTCAAACTCCCGTGCGCAATCTCGTGTGGCAGGCCGATAGCAAGCAAAACGTGACTGGGGTCAAGCGACCCGCTGGTGCACGCCGACCCGCTAGACGCACAGATGCCATAGTCGTCTAACAGCAGCAGCAAACTTTCGCCCTCAATCCCCTCAAAAGACATATTAAAGTTGTTGGGCAGGCGCAAAGTTTTGTCGCCATTAATCTTGCTGTGCGGTATTTTTGAAAGCGCATCAAACAGCCTGTCGCGCAACGCGATTTCGTGCGCAGCCACCCTGCCCATCTCTTTAACGGCCTCGCTAAGCGCCACACTAAGCCCAACCGCGCCCGCAACATTCTCAGTCCCCGCGCGACGATTTTTTTCTTGCGCACCTCCGTGGATAAAACTAAAAAGTGGCGTCCCCTTTTTAACATAAAGCACGCCCGTGCCCTTTGGCCCGTGAAACTTGTGGCCAGACAAACTCAGCATGTCGATATTCATTTCCTTAACATCTATGGGGATATGCCCCGCCGCCTGCACCGCGTCTGTGTGAAAGATCACGCCGCGGGCTTTGCAGATTTGCCCGATTTCTTTGATTGGTTGAATGGTGCCAATCTCGTTGTTTGCAAACATGATGGTAACAAGGCAAGTCTCGTCATCAATAGCGGCTTTAAGGTCGTCAATGCGAATTATTCCGTTTTCATACACAGGCAAATAGGTCACGCGAAAACCCTCTTTCTTTTTTTCTTCAAGCGTGTGCAAAATTGCGTGGTGCTCAAACGCAGTTGTTATTATGTGCTTTTTGTTTTTCATCGCGCCAAACTTGCACGCCGAACAAATTGCCCAATTGTCACTTTCACTACCGCCCGACGTAAAATAGATTTCGCCAGCGTCCGCCCCCAAACAGTCAGCCACCACCTTGCGCGCCGCCTCCAATCGCTCTTTTGCAACCTGCCCAAACGAATAAAGGCTGCTTGCGTTGCCATACATTTCATCAAAATATGGATCCATGGCCGCCTTAGCATCGGGCGTCATTTTTGTTGTTGCTGCATTATCTAAATAAATCATTTTATCCCCTTTGTGGCAAAATTTAATGTTTTTAGCCACTTTTTCATTCTTTTTTGCCTATTTTTGCACTTTTTGTATTTTCGAATTAAGGCTAATTTTGTTACTCAATTCGCTTATTATATTGAATGGCCACAATTGTGGGCGGCCTATATCCTACCGATTTGGTAGGCTTTACGTTTAAAAATTTTTATATTTTTTTGTCTAACAAATCCTCAAGCGTGACTGACTTTAAAAAGTTGACAATAACCATATCCAACTTTTCCCAGCAAGATATACTTAAACAAGTTTTTGCACGGCTGCAATCTTTTTCGCCACAAAGACACGGCGCCAGCCTGGGCAAGTCGTCAGTCACTTTCAAAATATCAGCAAGCGTATATTTATCAGGAGTGCGGATTAGTTTATATCCACCATGCGTGCCCATAACTGCATCAATAAGCCCCGCCTTAGAAAGTAAGCACGTTATTTTTTCAAGGTATTTTGTTGAAATATCTTGTCTTTCACCAAGTTCGGCCGCAGACAAACACTCGCCGTTGGCTTTTGCCAACTCGGCCATAATTCTTACCGCATATCTACCCTTAGACGATATTTTCATACTCTCTCCCCTTTCTATAAATAGAAAAGTAACAATTAAGTTTTTACGTTTTTAGTCATAAATTTGGCATAAATAATATTATTTTTGAAGTTTTTACAGCATTTTTTGCATTTTTGCTGTTATTTTTGCAGTTTTTACGCAAATTGTCAGCCAGTTTATATTGTTTTTCTATTAAATTACGCAAAATTAACGGTTAATCTCGCAAAATGTCCGTAATTTCGCCGCCGCCCAAGCAGATATCGCCGTCATACGCCACCGCAAATTGCCCTTTTGCTACGGCGCGCTGCGGTTCGTCAAAAATAAACTCTACTCCATCGTGCGTGATTTTTAGCGTGCATGGTTGGTCGTCTTGGCGATACCTAACCTTAGCCTTACATCTTAACTCGCGCGATTCGGGCGCACCTGAAATCCAGTTAAAATCTTTACAAACAATCCGCTTGCTAAACAAGAACTTCTCTTCATTGGTTGAAACATAAAGAATATTATTTTTAATATCTTTATCAACAACAAACCATCGCCCAACCGCGTCCTTTTGCCCGCCAACGCCAACACCACGCCGCTGCCCTGTAGTGTATTTTGAGATGCCATCATGGCGCCCAACAACCTTGCCCGTTTCGATATCAACAATGTCGCCTTTTCTTTCGGGGCACATCGTTTTCATATAGTCTTTAAATTTTTGTGACCCAACAAAGCAAACATCAAAACTATCCTTCTTGTGCGCAACACCAAGATTATACGCCTCAGCAAGCTTCCTTAAATCGGTTTTTTTCATAGTGCCAACCGGAAAAATTGCGCGCGACACCTGCTCTTGCGTAAGCCTATTTAAAAAATAGGATTGGTCTTTAAGGCTGTCAGCACCCTTTTTAAGATACGTGACGCCATCTTTTACTTCGGTTTGCGCATAGTGCCCCGTCGCAAAATATTTTGCGCCAATTTTATCAGCGAACTCAATAAAGGGCGTGAACTTAACCTCGCGATTACACACTACGCAAGGATTTGGCGTTTTACCTTGCTTGTAACTATCCAAAAAATAGTCCTTAACCCGCTGCATCTGGCTGGTATATTCTTCAATATAAAGCGGAATTTCAAGCTTGCTACAAAGCGCACGCAAGTCATTTTCGTCTTTGCTTTCTTGCTCAGCATTGCTTTCTTTCATATGAAGGCCAACAACGTCATAACCCATCTGCTTTAAAATAAGCGCACTGACAGAACTGTCAACCCCGCCACTCATCGCCACCACAACTTTTTCGTTTTTCATAACATCTCCTACCGATTTGGTATGACTTAATTATAACCACCGCACATTTACGTGTCAACACATTGTTAAAATTTTGTTAAAAATTTAAAAACAAAAGGCCGCGTGTGTGCAGCCTTTTCTTTTATAAAAACCCTTTTTGGCTCTAAATTAAAAACGCAAAATGGCAAAATTTTTATGATTATAGGCCAAAAACACGATTTTTTGCCATTTTTTACGCTTTAATTAGCCAAAATTGCGAATTTCTAAATCAAACTCAAAATCAATTTCATCAAGATAGTTATCTATATTACTGATATTTTTTAAGAACTCTTTCCACTCTTTATTTTTAAATCTGTAACAAAAATCTGCTATTTTAAAGATGTCAACATTGGCTTTTTTGCCCGCGCTTACCACCTTTTTAAAGTTCTCAGCCAGTTGTTTTTTGGCCGCCTCTTTAAGGGTATCGTTTTCATAAACTTTAAGGTTTTGATACGCCCCCTCATACGCCACGCCATCGTTAATGACCTCCATAAACTGAACCTTATCAAACCCAATTTTAAATTTAGCCTTAGGGCGCGCGCCCGAAAAATCTACATTAATTTTTGAACTTTTTTTATAAATGCGAAGCCCAACCTTTGCATCGTGATAAACATTACCATCGTTAACATTTTCAATAACCAAATCAAATGTCTGTGTTTTATTAGTAGGCAACAGGAATGAAATTATCTCTTTCTGATCGGTTATCTCGCCCATAAATTTGCCATTTTTGAAATACGCAAACGGCGTAAAAAACTGTATGCGTCCCTTTACCGCCGCACTGGCCGCACTGTTTCCCCCAGAGCTTTGGCCACCCGAATCTCCGCCCGAATCACCCGAACCGCTTGAACCCGAGCCGCCGCCCGAGCCGCTGGAAGACGAGCTGCCCGCCGCGGAGTTTCCGCCGCCCGAAGGGGTCGAGCCCGTTGCGCCACTGGTTGAACCCTCCCCCGAACTTTCGCTTGACGACGAACTAGCGTTCTCGCCCGATTGAGCCTCTGTAATATTAAGTTGTGGCACAATTGACACCTTTGACGGGTCAAGACTGTCGCTTATAAAATCTTGCAGCGTCACCATCTTTGAGTTTAATGACGACTCTTTATAACTATAAATTTTTTGAAGCCCAAGCCCCACTGAAAGTTCAAGATTTTTAGTTTTTTGAAGTTGTTCTTGCGCGTTACCTTTACAATATAAAAGCATTATTGAATTAGGTAAATACGGGTCGCGAAGAAAATAATCAAGCGTGGTTGCCACGTTTTTATCTTCAAAAATACTGTCGCTTATAAGCAAAAAGTTCATATGCGATAGCCCCGCAATTTTACCTATGTTATAGGATAGCTTTTTAATACTTTCGGTTATCGACACGCCTTCTTCGCTTATAAAATTCAATTCTGCGCCCTCGCCGCCCGACTCGCTTCCCGCCGACGGAAACACAGTTTGCGCCGTCACCAAATAACCCTTGTCCGTTTTATCAATTGCCAGCCCTGTTATAAGCACGCGGTTGTTAAGGCGCGCCTGACTGGTAAGCGCTTGCGGAAACAAACACAAAAATGCAAGCAACACAATAAGCCATGTGTGACGCCTAAAAAATCTACCCATCTTGCACCTCCGCCGCCACAAGCACAGTCTTTCTTTTCGGCGCATTTTTATTATTTTTTAGTTTGTTTTTGCCACCGTTACTGACATCACTTTCAGCATTTCTATTTTGCATTTTATTTAATTTTAGCGCACCAGCATTCTCAATTTTGCCACTTTTTTGCATTTTTTGCCCCGAAATTGCAGTCTTTTGAGGCGATTTTGCGTTTTTATGCGTATTTTTAGCACATATATACGCTAATTTTTCTTTTTTCTTACAAATTAGGCTTGAAATGATTAAAACTACCACTAAAAATGCCTCAATAATTAAATTTGTTAGATAAACAGTATCTCTAAATCTAAATGATTCTATTTCAGCGTTATTAAAAACAAAGTTATCAAGCATAAACAATCCCGTTGCCAAAACCCAAATTGGTATTACAGGCGATTTAATCCCAAATGTTTTGCAAAAGCAGTCTGTTGCCATTAAAATAAATATCGACTGCGCCAAAACTGTTGACACCTGTTCAAACAAAACAAAGAACCATCCCACGCGCCCAATGTCAAGCGCCAAAATCGAAAATTGCGTGAGGCTTGAAATTGCATTGCCTTGCAGCGCGGCCAAGTTTCCATAAAGCGACGTGAATAAAACGAAACTGAGCGGAACAATCACACACACCACAGCAAAATACGGCAGCACCAAATTCCACCCAAGTTTTTGGTCACGATTAAGTGACACCTTGCCCGTAAGATAAATCAAAATCATAAAGTCGCCAAACCAAACATTATCTTTTATCGCTTCCACTGTCAGCGATGGCACAGAATTTTCAAGCATAGGAAGCACGCGCTCGAGCCTGCAATTAGTGAACCCCAAAAACAGCACGCCCGCAATACCAACCCCAATCAAAGCCGCATATATTTCGCATTGGCGCCCCATAGTCCTAAGCCCCTTAATGCAACCAAAAACCACAACACCCAAAAGAATAAGGCCAAAAAGTTTAAAGTCAAGCGTGTCAAACAAAACGTTTGCAAAAAGGTCGTGAATTGCCTCACTTGGCAAAATAGACTTCAATCCAAAATACAAAAACAAAGCAAAACAGACTATGCGCCCCATAAAGTTGCCCATTGAATTTTTAACAACGTCAAACGTTGAATGCGTGCTGTTATGGCGGTTAAAAAACCACAGCGCAAAAGCAAGAAAAATCGTGTCAATAAGCCCCAACGCTAAAACTATAAGCCACGCATCCCGCCCAACGCCTAGCGAAATCATGCTCGGCAAGCGCTGAATTTTGGTTGAAATTGCACAAATCAAAATTAGCAAAATTGCCTGACGCTTGTTAATCATCTTTCACCTCGCCGCTTAACTTTTTGTTGCTCGCGTTACGCGTTTTGTTATCCGTGTTACGCTTTTTGTTACCCGTGTTAGGCGTTTTGCCAATTTCGTTATCCGCCCTGCTAGTGTTTTGGGCGCGTTTTAAGATAGAGTTTTTTATTGATGGGTCGTGCGTTGCAACAACCTCGGCCTGCGCCTTGGTGCGCGGTGCCTGCCTAATACGATTGTTATTAGGAAAACTTTTTGGCCGCGTTATCATTTGGTTAAGGCTGGTTTTAATAAGTGCGTCTTTTTTATCGGCCTTAATTGACGGCGCAAACGGAGCCATAAGCGGCGCCCCAAAGTTTGAAATGCTAACAAGATACCCTGACAAAAATATGATGCCAAGCAGTATGCCATAAAAACCTGCAAAGCCGCCCGCAAGCGTAAATGCAAGCCTAAGCAGACCTGTTATAGGGGCTTGGTCAGGCAAAATATAAATTGTAATGCCCGAAATCGCAACAATCATAATAGACGGGCTGGTTATAACCCCCGCCTGCACGGCCGTGTCTCCAAGCACAAGCGCGCCAATAATAGACAGCGCCATCCCAAGGTATTTGGGCATCCTGACCGACGCCTCGTTTAAAATCTCAAACAAAAACAGCACAAACAAGATTTCAAGCAACGGCGGAAAACTTATCCCCTGAATAGACGACAAAATGCTTATCAAAAAATCAATCGGCATCAAGCGATAGTGAAAACTTTCAAGTGCAACATATATTCCCGGCAGCATTATGGCAATTAGAATGCCAAAAAAGCGAAGCATACGTATAAACGTCGCCCGCGCGGGATGCATATAATAGTCGTCGCTGCTTTGGATGTCTTCCAAAAACACGTATGGCACCGTAAGCGCAATCGGCGTTCCGTCAACCAAGATGCACACGCGCCCCTCCAAAATCTTGCCCGTAGCGATGTCTGGCTTTTCGGTGGTGCCGATTTGACGAAACAACTTGCTGTCATTATTTCTTAAAAGGCTTTCAACGTAATACGACGCCGTTATGCCATCTATGTCAATCGAATTAAGCCGCCCCTCAATCTCTGAAATAACCTTTTTGCTGGCCACGCTTTTTAGATAGATAAGCACAACTCGGGTTTGGCTTTTGCGCCCAAGTGTTATCGTTTTTAAGGCTAAATCGGGGGTAGCAAGACGCCTTCGCACCAAACTCACATTAATATTCAAATCTTCAACAAAGCCCTCGCGCGGCCCCTTTAAAACCGAATTTGTTGGCGGCTCGGTGATAGAGCGCGTCTCCCAACCCTGTATCGGCATCGCAAGATAGTCTTTTTCGCTGCTTGCCGCCAGAACCGCAAAACCCGCCAGTACCCTTTTTACCGCGGTATCAAGGTCACAACGCTCAACTTTGCCAAGCGTCAGCACAGAACTAATAAGCGTTTCAAACACTCCGCCAGCACCCTTTTTACCGCCTTGCATATCGCCCGTATCATTTACATCGCCGCGACTCTCGCCACTTTGCGCAGTCCTTGACGCCTCTTTGCCACCCTGCGCATCACTCGAAAATTGGTCACGCGCGTCTAAAATGACCTTTACAATGTCATTGCTCAACAATTTTTTGTCAATAAGACACTCAACAAAAAACAACCTGCCCGCGCACGTCCCAATAGTCAAATCCCGAGTGTCAATATTACACTCAGGCGAAAACTTGGCTTGCAACTTATCAATAGCGTTTTTCATCACACTTCCTCTTACGCCTAGTTTCTGCCTTGCCCGCAAGTTTTATTCCTCGCCCAAAATCTTTGTTTTTAATCTGCGATAAACTCTGCTATAAACAAAGCCTCTTAATTTTACCTACAAACTTAACCCACAAATTTACAACCCACAAAAAAAGAAGACACTTTAATTAGTGTCTTCTTTTTGTGTATTTACGCAATACTATGTTTTTAAATTTTTGTCAGTAAACCCTAACAATGCTTACTAGTCATATATAGTGTCACAAACAGGGCAATACATATAATCAAAGCTGCCTTGGTGGTTATTACAATACCATACTTCGTAAATCACCTTTGAGTGGGTCGCGCACTGTGTGCATTCCCTTTCAATTGGGCCAAAAGATTGCATGCAATAAGTATTAGTTGAGCCGCATTGAGAGCATGCAACACCACTTGCGCCGCCGCCAGAGCCGCCACCGCCGGTACCACCAGTTTCATCTTCATTTATCATGATAATAAGCCTTGAATCGCCGTTGCCAGTTACATTATTCATTACTGATTTAATTTGACTTATTGTGAATGAAACGTCACTTGAACCAAATGTAAATCCATATGAATTATGATACGATATCGTTTCGGTAGAGCCTCCTTGATTATAAATCAAGGTAAGTGTGTCAACCGCTCTGGTAACTGAAATTTTTACGGTTGTATCTAATGAAAGCGCTCCTATAAACAGGCGAACTGCTGGAAAGTAATCTGTACTATTAATTTCATAGCTTATTGTTGCTGAATTAGGTTGAGTTACTGTTATAGTAATCCGCTCATTATTACCTTGTTCACTTGAAATCAATAAACTTTCGTAAAGAGGATAAACTTTGATCGTTTGCGAGGTGTCAGAGGTAACATAAAAACCTTCATTATCTGATGAAACTAATCTTGTGTCGTCATATTTAATAAACGGATAATTCGCAGGATCTGATACAAGCCACGTTGCAACCTTATTACTGTCTATTTCTGTTGGAAGATGATACTTTGTTCCCGCATTCTGGTCACTTACTATTGGATGCTCTGTTTCCGTGCCATCTGGGTTTTTGATAATCGCATTAACGTTATACTTTTTGTAAGTAATCTGCAGATAGTATGTGGTATCTGCTGTAGCCGTAAATGTAGTCGAATTCAAAATTTGAGAACCGCCGCTTGTTGAGGTAAACCATCCATAGCCCGCAACAGTGTTTGCTAATGCTGGCGCTGGAAGCGTTCCAAATTTTGTTCCGTTTTGTACTGACTTGGTGTACGTCTTGGCGTCTGCATTATACGTCCAACCATTGGTTGTTCCCGCGCCGCTTATCGCCGATGAAACGCTAGCAAAACTAAGTGTTACGGTGTACGTTGCGCCAACCCACTGCGCCGTGTATGTTTGGTTATACACGCAATTGCCTGCAATGGTGTTAAGCCTCGTACTTATCGCAAGGGTTTCTATTAGGCCGCTGTTAAGTATGCGCGTCCACCCAACGAATGTATAGCCCGCTTTTGTTGGGGTTGGAGGGGTTACGCCTAACACGCTGCCCAATTCGCCGTTCTTATAGTATTCGCTGTTAGACACTTTCGTCCAGCCGCTTGGCGTGCTGCTAAACGACCCGCCGTTAAGTTTAAGCACGAACGCTGGCTTAAACACCGCATAATAGGTCTTATCGGCCGTTACGATTTGTGACGTGTCAAGTTTGTTTGAATACGTCATAGTTGGGCTTGACGTGTTGCTTGCATCGATCGCGTAAGTGCCATACCAGCCAACAAACGTCATATATTGCCTTGAAATAGAAGGAATTGGTATCGTTTGGCCATATGCAACTTTGATTCTTACATAGCTGCTGTTGCTTGACACAATCGTTGCGCCCGTTGCGCTGAAATCACTTCTAGATGCGCCATTAAGCATAAACGTGATATTAAACATCTTGGTTGACCAGTTGGCCGTATAGGTCTTGTCGCCCGTGGTCGCACCAGCGTCTATGGTCACGCTTGTTTGAGGCGTGGTGCCATTAGAGCCCGTCCAACCAACAAAGTCATAGTTACTCAAGCCGCTTGGCGAAGGCACAACAATCAAGCCGCTGCTTATCGTGTACGTTTTGGTCGTCCACGCGATTGACAGCGTGCCTATCGCGTCGCCAGGTTTGTTAGTATTAAGCGTTATGGTGTACTCCGTCTCACTCCAAACAGCCGTAAGCGTAATCTTGCCATACGCCCGCGCTGGGATAACAAGGTTGCCCCCGCTTACAGACGGAAGCAGGCTGTCAGCCGCATGCGTGCTGTCTGTCCACTTGACGCTCCATCCGCCAAACGTATAGCCTGGCCTTGATGGGCTTGAAATAGCGTAAGACTGCTCACCAAGGCTGGTGTTATATTGATAATTGCCCGTTGAACTATTAGTCCCAAGTCCTGTTATCACGCCGCCACCGCTTCCGTTATTTCGGTTAATAGTAATGTCGTATTTGTTAGCAGTAAGTTGTGCGTACCAAGTGATATTGCCAACCACTTGTTTATTGCCATCGCCGCTATACCACTTATTGCCATTATCGTCAACATAGTTGGTTATCGTGTAGCCATTTTCGGTAAGGCTAGGATAACTATACGTTTGGCCATAGTCATAAGCCGTGCTTTGCGCTACCCTTGTAAAGATCATAAACGCAACTGTGTATCGATTAATCGTCCATTGCGCCGTAAGCGTTACGTTGCCGTACTTA
>ULNJ01007501.1_pt1 | contig 11722 bp, 9 predicted proteins | sample 1951891 | NCBI WGS metagenome assembly ULNJ01 (sample SAMEA4835574, study PRJEB28245) | human gut metagenome | biome: gut microbiome; material: fecal sample | place: Denmark | collected 2008 | reverse complement strand
GGGTGACGGAAAGTGTACCTGCCGGTGCCCGCATCGTACAGCGGAAGAGCAAGGAAAACAAAGGATAAAAGGGGCAACGAAACCCAATCGTCCTCAAGATAGAATTATGAAAATAAAAATCTCCTGCTTCTACCCCTAATATTAAAGGATAAAGCAGGAGATTTTTATGTGATTATAGATTATATTTTAAGCACAAAATCTTACGAATAACTCCTCTCAATTTCTTTGACCGATAGCAGCTGCAAAGGGCACCACCCACTGATAAGTACCCGACGACACTTCCACCCGAAGCATGCCCTCCTGCCACATCACTTCCTTCACCCCATTTCTTCCTGCCTGTAGCACACAGCTGTTCTCAGTCACACTATCAGCCGGTAAATAAAGTGTGGCACTCGTATTGGCCGGGACAGTGAATGAATACCTCACTTCCCCGTCTTTCACTTCCCATGCACTTTCTATCCGACCGTACAAGGAGTCATAATACCCACGGGCAAATGTCATCTGCCCGGTCGGATCCACCCGCGGGGACAACACAAAATGCTTGAATCCCGGATGATTCTCATCCCGCATAATCCCCAGTGAATAAGCATACATCCAAGCCCCTACGGCTCCGAACGAATAATGATTGAACGAGTTCATCCGGTTGTTCTCGCCAAATCCATCCACATGGGTATACGAATTCAACCGTTCCCAGATGGTCGTGGCTCCCTGTTCCACGGAATACAGCCACGAAGGATAGGTGGTCTGCTGCAACAACTTGTAAGCCACGTCGTCGTAGCCATTGTCCGACAATGCCTTGCTAATCCAGGCCGTCCCGATGAATCCCGTCATCAGAGAATAAGCCGGATACGTCTTTCCGTCGTCACCCACATTTTCCCGCCGAACCGTTTGGGCGAGACGAGCAGCAAACTCTCCCCGAAGCTCCGGCGGGACAAGACCGAACGCCAGCGGAAGCACGTACGAAGTCTGTATGTCTATCGGTTTCCCTTTTTCGGGTCCGTCGGCTCCGGAAGAAATCGTCTGGGCCGTCGCCTTATCTACATACGTACGCAGAAAGAAATCCTTCCGCTTCTGATACAAATCTGCATACCTCCGTGCCTCACTTTCCTTGCCCAATAGCTTGGACACTTTCACCATGATATCTAAGTCGTACAAAAAATAAGCCTCCCACATCAGTGTCTTGTCGTTCTTGTTGTCCTCCGGCCCCAGCCAGTCGCCCAGATTTCCCCACACCTTCTCCTGCTCCAAGATACCTGTTTCCGGATTGATCGTCTTTGCCAGTATATAATCGATGTAACGGCCCATCGCCGCATAATGTTCCGCCAGCAAGCTCTTGTCGCCGTACTGCTGGTACACTTCCCAAGGCACCGTGATACCCGCGCTACCCCACAACAGGCCCCCAAAGCCTACCCCCAGCGGAGCCACGTCGGGGAAACGTCCGTCTTCCCGCTGCACATCGCGCATGGCCTGCAAATAACGGCGAAGAAATTGGGGTACATCGGCCAGATAAGTCGCCGTCCGGGAGAAGACCGAGATATCTCCCGCCCAACCCAGGCGTTCGTTCCGCTGCGGACAGTCGGTCGGGATGGAGAAGAAATTGGCATAGGTAGACCACACGATGTTGTGCCACAGCTGATTCACTTTCTCGTTCGAGGTTTCATACTGAGAAGCAAGCCCGTCAATCGAGCTCAGCACCGTACCCTTCACACTTTCCAAAGGCAAGGCCTTGTCAATGCCCGTAATCTCGACATACCGATAGCCGTGATAGGTGAACCTCGGCGCAATTGTTTCTTTCCCTCCCTTGGTGATGTATTTATCCTGTGCCATCGCCGCACGGATATTCTCCAGCATAATCATTCCCTCGTTACCGGCATAACGCGGCAAGTCCGGATATTTCACTTCGGCATAACGGAGATTGATTTCCCGGCCCGCTTCCATTCCATGGAGCGTGATTTCAGGCACTCCCACCATGTTTTGTCCCATGTCGTACACGAAGATACCCGGCCGTACCTCTTCCACCGACCGAGCCGTCAGTTGCTGAATGGCCCGTACCGTCTGGCCATACTGGGCCTTCAGGTGAAAAGCCGAATAATCGTTCACTTTCAGCACGTTTCCTCCTCCCTCCTGACTGACATGATTTTCCAGCGTCACTTCCACCGCCGGCTTCCACGCCGCATCTTCGTAACCCGGGCAAGACCATCCGGCGATTGCCTGTTCCTTCCGGGCATCATAGACTTCTCCCTGAAAGAAACTGCCATACACCACCGGTCCCTGGTTGAAATACTTCCATGTGTCCGGCGAAGTGACCACCGTCTGCTGTCCATCCTCGTACGTCACTACCAGCTGGGCCAGCAACGACTGACGGTCGCCGAAGAAGTTCCAGTTTTCTCCTGCATAAGTGGCACCTCCGCTCCACCATCCTTCGGCCAGTACCGCACCCAGTGCATTCTTCCCAGCTTGTACCAGCTGCGTCACGTCGTACACCTGATACAGGTGTGTTTTATTATACTGTGTCACGCCCGGATTGAAATAATCCTTTCCTACCCGCTGCCCGTTGAGATACATCTCATAAATACCGCGGGAGGTGACATACAAACGGGCTTTCTTGATTTTATTGGAGGAAGTCGCAAACTCCGTACGCAACATCGGCATGGAATTGCGGCTCGAGTCTTGCACATACCATTTCCTCCCCCCTTTCAATCGGGACGCATCCAGTGTCACGGAAGTCAGTCGGTTTTCCGGACTCCGGAAATTACGGATATCCGTCTTCACACCCGAGAAGGCCTTTACATCCTCCAAGGCAAAGCCCACCTCACCCACTACGGGAAAGGCTATGAAATCGCCTCCCTGCCCCAAGGGATTCACATTCACTTCCCCCAACTGCACGTCTCCTTTTTTCAGGGTCGTGAAACCCAAGTTGGAATACAGAGAGAAAGTATGCGCCTGATACTGGTTCCCGGCATTCAACACGTCATTCGGTATCAAAAAAGATTTCAACGGTACGGAAGGCTTGTCATCGGGCTGATAACCCGCACAATAAAGATGTATCCATGCGTTTCCGCCTCCTTTCAGCGGCGTCAAGTCGAACTCCACCTTGATGTAAGAAGCATCCTTCCCATTGGAAAGATGATACAGGTTCTTGTTCGCATCCATCAACCGCTCGTCATTCGCTCCATACACAAAGGCTATCTTACGGGATACGGCCTGCTCCTTCATCTGGAAAGAAAAATCCAAGCGGAACACAGGCAGATAGGGTGAATAAAGTACCATATCCTCGTCGCCACCCCCAATCCAGCGGGCTCCGTGCCAGCCATTCGCCTCGTGGTCTGTCAGCAGACTGGTTTCAAACCAGGACGTTCCTTCCTGCACCTTTCCCTGATTGTTCCATACCTTTACCTGCCACGTATAACGGGTCGTCGGCTGCAAGGCTTCTCCCTGGTACACCACATGCTGGGAGATATCTCCCGCCACCTTCCCGGAATCCCATACCCGCTTTCCAGCCTCATCCTGCACAATCAGCTGATAGGCCGTCTGATAGATTCCTCTTTCCTTCGAAGTGGTCGTCAGCTGCCAGCCAAACCTCGGAGCGGGGGTGTCTACACCAAGAGGAGTCTCGGCTAATTCTACGGTCATCCCCGCCAAGGAGGGCGATTCTTTCTTATAGGTATTGCTCGACAATATGATTCCCAACAAAATTGCGATAAATAAATGCTTCCCCACCATAATCTGTTTCATTATCTTGCCTTCCAAATTTTCAATGCCTTTCTGTATTATTTCATTTCAAATGTATTCATGGAATGAGGAGTCAACACCACCTCCAAATACCGCTTGCCCAACTTTACAGTCAGCTTTTGTGACTCTTCCTTGAAATTTCCGGCTATCACCACATATTTCTGTGCCGGAGTCTTTACCACCAGCACCGGTTTCTTGTCGTCTCCTTCCGGCTTATAAGCCAGTACTTCCGAACCAGAGGTAATGTAATGAGCATAATGCTTCACCGCAAAGTATTCAGGTGTATACGTAAACGTACGTGTCTTTGAATCAACCCGAATCAAGGCATTCTGTTTCCATCCCCAGGTGCTTGTTCCCTCATCCGAGAGAATGAAATTCCAAAGGTTATACTCGTTGCATCCATTCCCCAAATAATGATTGATTAGTTCAAAAGTGTGTTCGCCCGACTTCCAGTCGAAGCTTCCCCAGCCACATTCACTCTCGGAACAAATGTAATTCCAGTCGGGATGCTGCTGCCGGATGGCTGCCAGAATCTCGCGTCCTTCCCACTGAAAACCCATTCCGGAAATACAAGCCTGCAACTGTTTGTCCGAAAGAATCTTCTCCACATGATCCTGCCGGTTCGTGTTCAGTGTACCTAAATACAACTTCACCTCGGGATGCGCCTTTTTCAGTACCGGAGCCAGGTAATCCCGATTAAAGAGGATAGTACCTTCTGCCGTCCATGCACATCCGGGATAGGGCGTATAGCTGTACGCCTCATTCTGATACATCACCATATCAATAGGAATGCCTTCTGCCTTGTAGGCATCGATGAACTTACAGAAGTAATTAGCATACGTCCGCAAATAGCGAGGGTCTTGTATCATATAGTCGGTAGTAGCCAGCTGACGGGGGAATTTTCCTTTGCGTTCTCCCACCAGCTTCATCTCGTCCGGATCGGTTGTTCCGCCTACATTTCCATACAGCAGGTAATCCAACTTCGGCGACAGATGGTTGGCCGGACTGCTCAACACCGGATAATCTCCATTTATTTTCAACCAGCTGGGGGGAGACCAGGGAGAAACCCAAAAGGTAAGTGCCGGATTGTATTTCTGTGCCGCCCGGATGAAAGGAATAATCGCCTGTTTATCCCGGTCGATGTTGAAGTAGCGTAACTCAAAATCTCCTTCCACCTCATCGCAGCTGTACCAGGAACGGGCATAGTCGTTGGCACCCAATGAAATTCGTCCTCGCCCGATACGCAAATCACCATCCGGAGCAAATACCTTTTTCAAAATTTCATCCTGCTCTTCACGGGTCAGCACGCCCAACGCATCCCAACAAAGCTCATTGAAAGTGACTCCCCAAGTCTTAAACGTGGCGATTTTAGCCTTTCCGTCCACAGACACATCCGGAAGGGTATTTACTTCGCTTTTCAAACGGACAATGGATTGCTGCCAAGTATCATTCTCACTGCTATGTATCCAATGATAAGTTTGTGCGGAAAGTTGTACGGCCCCTAAAGTTACCAGACAACTTACACAATACATTCTTAATCGAGTTTTCATGGTAAGTACAGATTTTTGTTGAATCTAAAACAACGTAAAAGTATTAATTTTAAATCTAACACGGCATTAAAAGGAAAACTTATCAGCATTTTTTATGTTTCCCAATGCAAAAACATACGTTTTCCAACCGCGAAACGTACGTTTCCGTACTGAGAAACATAGATTTTCCACAAGGGAAACATAAAATCAACTGCCTCATTTTTCCATTAACAGCCTTCGATTTTCAACATTTCAACCCCTGTCATCCGCATTCTCTCCTTTAAGCCGGAAAACTTCCTCTTATCCCGATTTATACAACTCATCAGTTTCTGAAACCTCATCCTTCCCGTAAAAAAGAAAAAAAATATCGTTTTTCGATAAAATATTTCTGTTTTTCTTTTGTAGTTCAAAAATAACGCCTACATTTGCATATCGAAAAACGATAAATATTTATCGAATACAAGCGACACACACTATTATTTACACACAAACACGTACAGTTATGAAAAAGACATTCACAAAAAAGACACTGGCAGCAGGAATAGCCGCTGCACTGATGACATTGACAGCCACACACGCACACGCAAAAGAAACCTTCATTTACGGACAGAACCAGCAGAGCTTGACGGTATCTACCCTGAATGAAGACGGCAAAACACTCACTCCCAAGTGGAAGTACGAATACCAATACGACACACTGGGAACCCTGACCGAGAAAAAGGCTTACCGCTGGGATGCGGACCGAAAAGCCTGGAATCCAGCTTATCTGCTGACCTGGGGCGCTGAAGGTCCAGCTCTTCAGAAACTTTCAACCAACAAGTAAACAAACTTTTTAAAACGTACACGATTATGGGACGCACCATCAAATTATTACTGTATTTCTTTGCCTACCAACTGGCTTTCATGGGGGTAGCCATCTGTGGATACATGTGGTATCGCCACACCTTCGAATTGCCGAAGACGCCCGATGCTCTTTATACAAACCTGATTATGCTGGCACAGGTACTCTCTACCGCTGCGTTAGGCATCCATCTGCTGGCTGGCAAATATGTGGGACTGGACCGGAAGACTTGGGGATATCACTGCTCACCCAAACTGTTGGTCACTTCGGCGGTATTTATTTTAGCGATGGGCTTATGGACCAACTACTTCAACGAACTGGTCGACCTGCCCAACAATATGGAAGCTGCCTTTGACATGATGATGCATCATCCCTTAGGTATCGTGGCCATCGTCATCATGGCTCCTCTCGTAGAGGAACTGCTGTTCCGCGGCGCCATTCAGGGACATCTGCTCCGCAAGTGGAAACATCCAGCCTGGGCCATCGTACTTTCCTCTCTGATTTTCGGACTGGTACACGGCAACTGGGTACAAGCACCTTTCGCCTTTGTCACCGGTCTGGCACTGGGATGGATGTACTACCGCACGGGCAGCCTGCTCCCCGGCATCCTGATGCACTTTGTCAACAACGGTACGGCTGTGATTGCTTTCTTATCGGCAGACGACCCGAATGCGACCATGGTTTCTACTTACGGAGCCACCGGAGCGGCACTCATGGCAGCCGGAGGATTTGTCCTCACCGTTCTCTGCGTACTGTTCATCCAAAAGAAGCTGGTTCCGCAACCGGCTTCCTGGCATCAGCCTGCCCAGGCAGAAACGATTGAAATAGAAGACCAGACATTATCCACACAAACACATTCACACGATGAAAACATTTAAAATCATTGCATTAATCGCCCTCCTTGGCATCTTGTTCGAATCGATAGGAGGGTTCATCGACGGCTGGAACGAACCCGACCAACTGGCCCCCATTCGCATAGAACGTACCCATCCCGCTTTCGACAAAGTGACTGCGGTGACCTTTGATGTACTGCCACAGTCAGCCCAACAAGTAACCAACCTGCAAACCGGTACTCGTGTACCGGCCGGATTCATACAATGCCATGCATATATCACCCCAAGTGGCCTTACGACTTTCGCTTATGTGCTGCTGGCAATTACGGGATTGTTTACCCTATATGGATTCTACAGCCTCATCCGCTTGTTTATCTCCGTCATCCGTAAAGAGATATTCACACCCACCAACATCCGGCGCATCCGATGGGGAGTCTACACTCCTACCGCCTACACTTTGGCCAAATATTTCCAGTCATGGTGTGAATCTCACGATGCCATGACCCAACTCACCTTTCCGGGATATGTCATTCAGCCTGCTTCTCCCTTTGAATTCAGCTGGATGAGCCTCATACTCCTGATACTTCTCACGGAGGTCTTCGTAGTTGCCGTACGTTTGAAACAAGAAAACGATTTGACGATTTAATTAAACACTCGAACAATGAAAACCCAATCCTACAAACGCCTGATGCAATACTGCGACTTTGTTTCGGTACTCAGCCTTTTTGCATCCATTGCTTACGGCTTTAGCCAGATATTGCCTCTCTGTTATGAAATGGGAAAAGACAACAACGATACTTTTATATGGGAAGCGTTGGTACAAGCCATTGAGTGCTACGCCATTTTCTTTATCGGCCTACTGACCTATTTCATGGCACGCAACGTGAAAAAAGGAAAAGTATTCTGCCGCGTCAACCAACGGATTTTATCGGCCATCGGAATCTCCACCATACTTTCAGGAGTGCTGATGAATGTCATCGTCAATCTCACCCCAATAGACACATTCCATCAGAACAGCATCCTGCTGATTGTGATAGGAGCCGTTTTCGTGCTGGTCTCCTTGTTGTTTGAAATAGGTATCCAGATGCAGGAAGAACAAGATTTAACTATTTAACCCAACTACTAACTATGCCGATTATCGTAAATCTCGATGTGATGATGGCGAAACGGAAAGTTTCGCTGGGAGAGCTTGCCGAACGGATTGACCTGACACCGGCAAATCTCTCCATTCTGAAAACAGGAAAGGCCAAGGCCATACGCTTCTCCACCCTGGAGGCCATCTGCAAGGAACTGGACTGCCAGCCGGGGGACATACTGGAATATCGGGCGGAAGAATAGAAAAAATAAAGGTATACACAAAAAACAAGCCTGTCTGAAATGAATCATTCCAGACAGGCTCACCTATTTCTATAATTTACCATTCAAACAATTTGCTTCTGGACAGCAGACAGGCACCTACCACTCCTGCTTTTGCTTGCAGCTTCGACAAGACCACGGCAGAATCTTTGCTTACCAGATTCAAGGAGTATTTGCGGATGGCCGTCTTGATGGGTTGCAAGATATAATCTTCCGTCAACGCCAGCGTTCCGCCGATGACCACCAGTTCCGGATTGAACAGGTTAATCAGACCTGCGAGATAACGCCCCAGTTTGCGCCCGATTTCTTCCACCAGTTCAATACACAGGATATCTTCCTTATTAGTGGCCTCCACAATCTCTTCCAACGTAAGCGGAGCATCCCCTGTAAGAATTCGCTTGGAAAGAATGGAAGTCTGTCCGTTCTTTACCCGCTCACAAAGAATCCGATGTAACGCCGAACCGGAAACTTCGGTTTCCAGGCATCCCTTTTTCCCGCAACGGCAGATGATTTCATTGTCAAACACATTGAAATGACCAAATTCTCCCGAGAAACCCGAACGACCCGTATAGATTTTTCCGTCAATGATAAAGGCTGAACCAAGTCCCCAGCTGAGATTGATGAACACCACATCTTTTTCTCCTTTCACCACCCCTTTCAGCAACTCGCCATAGGCCATGGCACGGGTGTCGTTGTCAATGCTCACCGGAATCCCTATTTTTTCAGTCAAAATCTCGGCCAGCGGACGTTCCTCGAAATTAAACATGCTGAAGCTATAGCCTTCTTCTGGATTCACACGCCCGGATATGTTTACTCCCACCTGAAGAATTCTGTCCCTGATATTTTTATGTTTCTCAATGAAAGTACAAATATGCTGAATCAGCAAATCCAAACTTTCCAGCGTATTGTCGAGACGACATTCTATTCCCATCTGAATATCTACCATATCACCTGTAAAGTTCATCAAACCGATATTCAGACAAAATGCCTTGATATCCACTCCCACCATATACGCTGAATCCGGATTCAATCCATACAGATTAGGAGGTCTGCCTTCACTGGTCTCCTGCTTTCCATAATTGATGATGTATCCTTCTTCCACCAGTTCCATCACAAACTTGGTGACAGTCGGAATACTCAAGTCTATGTCTTTCGCCAAATCAGGAATAGTAGACGAGTGATTGTGCATCAGATAGGTAATTATCCGCTTTTGAGTAAGCATATTTTTTGTGCCATTTCCCAGACCTTCGATTAACTTATGTACCATAATATCATAACCATACTTTAGTTAAACCCGCAATAACCAGCCAAAATAATAGGCTATTCTTTGTTTTATTAATATCAACGTCCCATAAGGCGGTCATACTTATTAAAATGACCTTCCCGACGAACCGATGGCTAAGATAATAAATTTATTGATACAAAACAATAAAAGCAAAATATTAATTATCTATAGCGAAAACCAAGAAAATTCTTCATTAAATCATGGACTACTTAAATATTATGCTTATTTTAGCAAAAATAATTCCATCCTCCATTAACCGAATAAAGATACGTATGAAAAAAAAACAACTCCTGATTTGGGGAATCTTGGTATTCCAGTATGCAATATCTTTGGCACAATCTATACCCGACTATCCGATTGCACAAGGTGTATCCGCTCCTTTTGCGGGCTTCATAAAAGACTGGCTGATAGTGGGTGGGGGCTGCAACTTTCCCCTCAAACCCGCTGCCGAAGGAGGAGAGAAAGTGTATTACGACCAATGTTATGCCTTAAATGTCCAGTCTGAATGCCCACAGTGGATACCACTTCCATCACTTCCCTGCCCGGTAGCCTACGGCTGTGCCATAGAAACTCCGGAAGGGTTGGTCTGCATCGGAGGAGCCAATGCGGATTCCTGCCTGACCCGCGTATTCCGTATTCAAGCTACCGACTCTCCACAAAAGTTTACTATCCAGCCACTTCCTTCCCTGCCCGAGACTATAGACAACGCCGCGGCCACCCTTCTTAACGGCTGTATCTACCTTACCGGAGGAAACCAACAGCACAGACAGAACGCTCTGTACAAACTGGACTTGAACACAGGCCGTAACTGGCAGAAGCTGTCTGCCTACCCAGGGCCTCAGCGCGTACAGCCGATTCTGGTCCACGACACACACAAGCTTTATTTAATAGGTGGATACCAGGCAGCATCGGACACCTCGGAAAGCATACTTTCACACGACATCGTATGCTATCTCCCCGAAACCGACCGCTGGGAGTACGAGTCGGACATACCTCTGGAAGAGAATGGGGAAAAACGCTGTATGGCGGGAGGAAGCGGCACCCAAACCTCCACACATCTCATCCTTACCGGAGGAGTCAACTATAGCATTTTTAAAAAGGCTTTGGACGGAAAAGCCGGAAAGGACTATCTCACTCACGACCCATCCTGGTATCGGTTCAACGATGACCTCCTCTGCTTTGACTTCACACATAAAAAATGGGCCCAGCATCCTAACATCCCGGGTATGGCACGGGCCGGGGGCATTCTCCTGCTACATCATCATTGTTTATACATGGTATGCGGAGAAATAAAACCAGGAATACGTACGCCAAAAATTACAATTTATCCCCTTAAAAAAGAAAAACTTCTTTCAAAATAACCCCTAAAAACCTTGTAATATAAAAATTATATCGCTATTTTTGCCGATATTAAATAAATCAATTTATTAAATATAATATTATGGAAAAAATTATTGGCTTAATTGATGCTCCGTTTACTCCGTTTTATGAAAATGGGGAAGTAAACTATGAACCGATTGCTGCGTATGCGGCTATGCTGGCAAAAAACGGCCTGAAAGGTGTGTTCATCAATGGTTCATCTGGTGAAGGCTACATGCTGACGGAAGAAGAACGCATGAAACTGGCTGAACGCTGGATTGAAGTAGCTCCCGAAGGTTTCAAAGTAATTGTACACGTGGGAAGCTGCTGTGTAAAGGCAAGCAAGATGCTGGCCGAACATGCACAGAAAATCGGCGCATGGGGTATCGGTGCCATGGCTCCTCCTTTCCCGAAAATCGGCCGTATCGAAGAACTGGTGAAATACTGCGAAGAAATCGCAGCTGGAGCGCCGAATCTTCCATTCTATTATTATCACATTCCGGCATTCAACGGTGCCTACCTGCCGATGGTGGAATTACTGAAAGCGGTAGACGGACGTATTCCGAACTTTGCCGGTATCAAATATACGTACGAAAGCATTTATGAATACAACCAGTGCCGCCTGTACAAGAACGGCAAGTTCGACATGCTGCACGGTCAGGATGAAACCATCCTTCCGTCACTGGCCATGGGCGGTGCACAAGGCGGTATCGGTGGAACGACCAACTACAATGGTATCAACCTGGTAGGCATCCTCGATGCCTGGAAAGCCGGCGACATTGAAAAG
>ULNJ01058554.1_pt1 | contig 11888 bp, 7 predicted proteins | sample 1951891 | NCBI WGS metagenome assembly ULNJ01 (sample SAMEA4835574, study PRJEB28245) | human gut metagenome | biome: gut microbiome; material: fecal sample | place: Denmark | collected 2008 | reverse complement strand
TAGTCAACAAAATGCCACAAATCTAGTCAACAAGGTATGAAAAAATAATGTTAATGTATTTGAAAAATGTTGCAAAATTAAGTAAGGAGTGAACTTAATTTATTATAAGAACTAGTGAATTAGTTCTTATTTTATTTTACAAAAAAACTTAAGCAAAATGCTTAAGTTTAATCTGGATCATAATATGCAAATGATGTTACTTCATCTTCAGATGGTTTATTTTCAAATTCAATTTTTTGTGTTTTCGAAGAATATTTTCCTGATGCATCTGTTATTGTATATTTAATCCAATATTGGTCAATACCCCTTAATGCATCAACTTCATGGTATACAATATGAGTTATTTTATAATCATCTTTATCATCCCAAGGCTCTAAATGATTATAATTAATATCATTAATACTTACTACTTTATAAACGTTTTCCTTAAATTTAATAATTGGTGTAGCAATATCTTCGGGATTATTCCAATCTTTTAAATATGTTCCTGATGTATTATTTGCAATCCATCCACGTTTACCTTCGGGAAGCTGTACGTAATACCAATATAGGTTAGGATCATTTAAACTATATTTTATTACTTTATAAATTCCACCTTTTTTAACTTGACCAAGAATGTTTGAATATCTATCTGCTTGATCTCTAATATTAATATAATCAGTAAGAATTTCTACATGCCATCCTTTTTTAGCTTCCTCAATTCTTCTTTCCTCAACTTTAGCTGCACGATATTTTTTTACTCCAATAAATCCTCCGACTACAAGTCCAATACAAAGTAATGTTATAAAAAATTTTTTCACACTTTCACTTCCTTAAAGATATCTTATCACATTTTACTATTTATTGCTACTTTAAAAAATATGTTTACATTGATTATTGTATAATTATCTTTGCTGTGGTAGAATATTTCTTACCAAAAGGGGGATATATGGATAAATTATATTTAGATTTTGATTCTGATGGTAAACTTACGATGCATATCGATGGCGATGTAGGTAAATTTATTAAAGCTATTCAAAATAAAGATGGTAAATTATTTTTCGGTTTTGAAAAAAAATTAATTGAAAATAGAAAAGAAATTGAAAAACTATATGAAGATATTTATTTGATACCTAGAGTAGATACAATTAACTCTAAAAAGGAAGAAAAAATTGAATCAATTAATGAAGAAAAATATGAGGTTTGTGATTTAGCTGTTGACATAATTTTTGATGGAAAAAACTTTTATAAGATAGTTCCTTTAGAATGGAAAGATAATGGTAAATATTTTACTTGTCTTAATACCAATTATACAAGAAGTACTGTTATGAGTATGTATGATAGTGATTACTTAAATGATGCTTTACCAAATGTGTATTTAAATAATACAATATTACCTATAATTTTTGAAGTAAAAACCGTTGATAGAATTGATTCTTATGAAGCAAAATGTAATGTTGTTAATGGAATTCTTGATAGAATTGAACTTCCTGCGTACGCTAGAAAAATGAATATAAAATACGAGAATGGTAAAATTATTTTAGAAAGGCCTACTACTTTAATAAAAATAAATATTCCAAAAACTGCTTCACAGATAAATTGTGAACTCGTCTCTAAATATACAAGAAATGGTTTTTTGTATGATATATATATTCCTGACAGTGTAAAACAAGTTGATTATTTATATGATTTTTATTCCGATAAAATAAACTCACTTATTTTTGACAAAGATTTTAATGGGCAAGTTGCTAAACATGCTTTTATTTCTTCTGACTCGGTTAATAATTTAAAAATTCCTTGTAACATAGAGCTAATGAAAAGTATTATTAATTTTAGTTATGATGGTTTTACATATATATTTGGTAAAAATAGCAAATTAACAATAACCTATAAAGATGAAAATGAACTTTTAAATTTCCTAAACTATTTTATCAGATTAGATAGAAAATTAGATAGTAAAAATATTCGGTCATTATTAAAAAATTTTAGAGGAGAACTTGAAGCTGGAGTTAATTTTAAGTTTGATAATGAAGTTTATAAAATTCCTTTATATTTTTTTAAAAAAAATGCATCATTATCTGATATTGACATTATGTTATGTGGTACTGAACTTTCTAAAAAAGTTCAAAATAAAATAAAAAAGATGATTAAAAATGATAAAGTACATTTTGTAATTGATGAATTAGAGAAAACTAAAGATCAGAATCAAGAAGTAAATAAAATTACTTTGATTGCGGATGATGTAATTGAAGAGATAAAGTCTATCAATTATTTTGGCCTTGATAAAGAAAAAGTAAATGGACAGCTTAAAGCAATTATTGACAAATATAATGAAGATTTAGATAATTTAAAAGTTTCAAATAAAGGTTTAACTTTACATAGTAATGAGGGATTATATACAAATCTTTTATTAAAACTTAACGAGTTAAAGGATAGCCTTTATCAAAAATTTGAAAAAAATCTTGTGGTTTATGATATGCTTGATGAAGAAAATATTTTAATAAGCATTTTAAATGGTGAAGAAGTAATTATAAATAATTCTTTAGAAAGTGATTTTTATTTACTATCAAAAAATATACTTCCGTTTGTCGAAAAAAAAATAACTGATGATTTAAGAAATTATTTAGAAAGTGAAAAACAAAAATTAGAAAATTATCTTCTTACTGGAGAAAATAAACCTTATGATGATATGGATAAATTTATTTTAAACATAAGAACATACTTGAATATAACACTACTTAGTATAAGAAATTATCTAAATAAGGAAGAGATTCTCGAGGTAATTAAAGATTATACAAATATGCAAATGCAAATTAATTATCAAGAACCAATTAAAAATTATTTATCAATTTTATTACAGGAAATAGATAAAACTAAAAATGAGATTTTGAGTATTGATGAAAATGCTGATATTGATGACATTTTAAATATGTTAAATATTAATTATCAAGCACTTGAAAGTATGGAAATAATTGCCCATTTAGCTAATATATTTAATAAATTATATAGATTTTATTTAAATGTTAAATATGAACACGATTTAGATTTGAAAATGGAAAGCTATAAGATAAAAATATAATCTTTCTATTTTCTTTATTGTGTGGTAAAATATTTTTTACCTAAAGGGGGATTTATGGATAAATTATATTTAGATTTTGATGAAGAAGGCCTTCTTACAATGTATATTGAGGGAGATATAGATAGATTTAAAAGTGCATTAAAATATGCAAATGGAAAATATATTTTTGGTGTGGAAAAAAGAATAATAGAAGATGAAGTATTAATAGATAAATTAAAATATGAACATACTTCTTTAATGCCTAAAGTAGATACAATTAATTCAAAAAAGAAAAATGAAATTGAATCAACTAATGAAGAAAAATATGAGGTTTGCGATTTAGGTGATGATATAACTTTTGATGGCAAAAACTTTTATAAGATAGTTCCTTTAGAATGGAAAGATAATGGTAAAGATTTCACTTGTGTTAATACCTCTTATACAAGAAGTACTGTTATGGATATGTCTAAAATTGCAGTTTTTAATTATGCTTTACCAAATGTTTATTTAAATGATGCAATTTTACCTGAAATTTTTGAAGTAAAAACTGTTGATAGAATTGATTCATATGAAGCAACTTGTAGGGTTTTCAATGGCGTTCTTGATAAAATTGAACTTCCTGAACATGCAAGAAAAATGTTTATTAATTATGAAAATGGGAAAATAGTCTTAGAAAGACCTACTACATTAATAAAAATAAATGTACCAACCTCAGCTTCAAAGGTAAAATGTGAATATATTTTTGATTATAGAAGAAATTATTTTTTGTATGATATATATATTCCTGATAGTGTTAAACATATCGATTTTTTGGGTGATTTTTATTATGATAAAATTAATTCAATTGTTTTTGATAAAAACTTTAATGGAAAAGTTGAGAAGGGTGCTATAGCTTCTTATGAACCAATAAACAGTTTACAAATTCCTTGTAACATGGAACTAGTAAAAAATATTATTAGTTTTGGTTATGTGAAGTTTAAATACATTTTTGATAAAAACAGTAAATTAACAGTAACCTATAAAAATGTAGATGAACTTTTAAACTTTTTAAAACGCTTTAACAGTTTAGACAGAAAATTAGATAGTAAGCTTAGTAGAAGGCATGTAATTGATCCTGACAATGATTTAATTAATTATGTTCCAGGAATTAAATTTAAGTTTGATGATGAAACTTGGGAATATACTTTCCTTAATTTTTTCAAGGATGTATCTTTAAAGAATATAGATATAACTGTATGTGGGCCTGAGCTTTCCCATGGAGTACAAAATAAAATTAAAGGAATGCTTAATAACGATAAAGTGCATTTTGTAAACGATGAATTAGAGAAAACTAAAAAGCAAGAGCAAACTGAAGACATAAAAGAAGTAAATAAAACAACTTTAATCGCTGATGATATGGTTGATGAAATATTATCTATTGATTATTTTGGACTTGATAAAAACGATGTTAAAAATAAAGCTAATGAAATATTAATTAAATATAATGAAGATTTAGCAAATTTAAAAGAGGGATTGTCCCTACAGAGTGAGGAAGGACTTTATACGAATCTTTTATTAAAACTTAATGAATTAAAGGATAATCTTTATCAAAAATTTGAAAAAAATCTTGTAGTTTATGATATGCTTGATGAAGTTAATATTTTATTAAGTATTATAAATGGTGAAGAAGTAGTTATAAATAGTCCATTGGAAAATGATTTTTATTCACTATCAAAAAATATACTTCCATTTGTTGATGAAAAAATAACTAATGATTTAAAAAGTTATTTTGAAAATGAAAAATATAAATTAGAAAATTATCTTCTTACTAATGAAAATAGACCTTATGAAGATATGGATAAATTCATTTTAAGTATTAGAACATATTTGAATGTAACTTTACTTAGCATAAGAAATTATTTAAGCAAGGAAGAAATCCTTGATGTGATTAAAGATTATACAAATATGCAAATGCAAATTAATTATAAGGAACCAATTAAAAATTATTTATCTATTGTTTTATTAGAAATAGATAAAATTAAAAACGAAATATTTGATATTAATCCAACAAATCTCGAAGTACATAACATTATTGATAAAATTAATATTGATTATAGCAATATGGAAAGTAATGAAATTATTAAATATGTTGATAGTATTTTAATGGAGATTTATGGATTATATTATAAGATTAAATTTAATAATACAAGTAAATTGAAGAAAGAAAGTTATAAAATGAGGTTACTAAAATGAGCAGAGAATTAGAAAATAACGTTAAAATAGCAAGAAATATGCTTGAATATTATAAGGAAAAACTTTGCAAAGATGAAAAGCTTTTAAAAAGTGAAAAGTCTAAAAAAATTAGCCCTTTAATTGAAATCATTACTCTTTGCATTTTAAATATAATGTTTTTTATACTAATAATTAGTGGTTTAGCTACAGGAAACATTTTACCAAGTTTAATATCTGGAGTTATATTTTCAGCTAATTTAGATAAAATGGTAACTGAATCTAAAAAAGTAAAAAAAATAAAAGAAAGTTGTTTAAATTGCAAGCAAAATATTATTCAAGATAATGAACTTATTAAAACTTATGAAAAAAAACTTACCAAAGCAATATCAAAATTAAATGAATTACAAAATGAAAACGTTTTAGAAAGTAATTTTACTTTAAATAGTGAAGAAAACTTATCTAAACCTTTATCTAGAAAAAGAATATTAAAGTAAGAAAGGAGCGAACTTTTATGGAAAAAGCTGTGAATAATGGAGTATACTTAACATTTATTTCAGAACCAGAAATAGAAATGCCACATAAATTAAATGTTTTTAGAGAAAAAGGAATTGCTTCATCTCAAACAGAATTTACTAAATTTTTATATGGCGAAAATAATTCATACTTAACTACTTATGAACAAATAAATAGAAAACAAAGTATTGATAACATGAAACCATATAACCTAAAAAATTATTATGGTATTAGAACCATTTTAAAAACCGATGGTTTAATGAGCGAACTTATAAGGCAAAATGCAACGTTAATTAGTAATGATGAAGTAGTTTTAGGAAGTTATCCTACAAAAATAGTTACTGATGATACTCTTATTAAATCATTAAAAAAACTCGGGTGTAATGATAAAGTATATAATGTTCCAATTGCAGAGGATATTACATCATGCCAAACTGTTACATTTAATGATGAAGATTATATTTATATAAAGGGTAAAGATATATTTGTTAAAATTAATCCGCTTGTTTGGTACTATGATGAAGCATCAAACTCTTTAATTTCTAAAGATGTCATTTGTGCATTTTACACAAGTATTGGAATTAATGATTTTCAAAAATATGGTTATAATTTTTTAAATGAGTACTTAATTAGAGATATTTTTAAAAATAATGTAATAAGTTTAACTAAACCTGTTAATTTAATAGTGGAAAAAGACTCAAGTGAAATGTATTTACCATACGATTATGATATTGATATAGATAGTGAAGGAAAACTATATTCACACGATGAAAATGAATATAATATAAATATCGATGAAAAAATAGACTTAACTAGTTTTAATGCTTTAGAATACACTTTTAAAAATAGTTATAAACATAATCCTATTTTTAATATAACTATTAAAGGCAATAATAAAATAGCTTATTCTCATGCACTTGATTTTGTTTCACTTGGAATAAATGCTAGAATTTCTAACATAGTTATTGATGTTAATAATTTAGTGGTTAATCATCCAGTTATTTGTGCCGGTGGTTATATAGATAATGCAAATATAAGATGTGATCTAAATCAATTTGCTACACTATATTTATCTGGTGATGTTATAGGTCATAATATATTAAAGGGTTCTAATTTAACTATCAATTATACATCAGAAACAGAAGTATATGCTTTTCTTATTGATATAAAAAAATTAGTTAATGTGCTTAAAAAGAATGCTTTAAAAGATAAACAAATTTATTTTGATTATAAAAAAGTAGTATATGAATGTGTTTCTTTGAAAGAGGAAGATTATAATTTTTATGATAATAATTTATTTAAACAGATAGGACTTGCAACTCTTATTTTAAATGGTCCTGAAATAAATAAAGAAAAAGTTGAAAAGATAATTGGAAATGATGAAAATATTTTTTATACTTTTGAGGATAAAACTTTAAAAGAAATATCTAATGATTCATCACTTTCTAAAGAAGCAACCCATATTTTAGATTTAGCTAAAGAAATAATAAGTATTGATTACATTGGAATTAATAAAGAAAGTGTTCGTGAAAAAGTAGATGAAATAATTGATGAGTATAATAACCTTTATTCCAAAGAAACAAAAGGTTTGTCATTATCTACGAATAGTGCTTTGTATACAAATACAGTTATTAAACTAGAAAACTTAAGAGATACTTTATACCATAATTTAGAAAAAAATGTTGATTATTATGATATATTAGATTTAATAGAAAATATGATTAAAAAACTTAATGATGAAGAAGTAGAATTAAATTATGAAATTCTAAATGATATTAACACATTAAATATTATTTTAAAATATAGTGAAGATAATCAAACTAAAATAGAAATTATTACTTATTTAGAAAGTGAAAGAAAGTCTATAACTGATTATTTATGTAATAAGAAAGAAATTGATTATAAAAATATAAATGATTTTATTAAAAAATTTAGAATATTTTTAGTACCAATTCTTACAAAAGTAAGTGGCAATGTATCAAAAATAGATGTAATGGAGCAAATTAAAAATTATGCTATAAATGAAATGAATAATAAATCTTTAGAAAATAAAAATAATTATATAAGGGTTATATTAACTGAAATAAATAAAGTTAAAGAGGATATTCTTAAACTTGATAGTAGTTATACTTTCGAAGATATTGACTATTCATCCTTTAATACAGGTAAAGAAATTATTGATTACTTAGATAGCTTATTTATAAAGTATTATCGAAAATATATTGAACTTTATGATGAAATGCAAAAACAAAATGTTTACGAGAGAAATTTAATACCTAAAATATACTAAGTGGTTACTTGCAAAGTAACTGCTTTTTTTATATAATGGTTGTATCAAAGGGTGTGAACTATGAACAGAGTATATATGACATTTTTAACTAATGACTATTTAAGATTATATCCTTGGTTAGAAGAGGCCGAAGGTTCTGCATTAACTCGGTTTGTTGTAAGTTATATTGTAACTGATGATATTATTACAGGTAAAATAGCAGCCACCAGAGAACATGACAAAGGGTATTCTATAAGACCTGTTATAAAGTCTGATGTCTCACTTATACCATTTATTGAAAAGCATAGAACAAATAAAGGTGATTTAGATTTTAAAAATATTAGTTTAGGAACTTATCCTTTACAATGGGCTAATGATTTATTATTTCTAAAACCTCAAAACTGTGTAAAAACAGGCAAACAACGAACTGTGGTAGCAAAATACAAAATTGCAGCTTTCGATGAATATACTTATAAAAATAGAAATTTTATCATTGTGGGAAATAAACCACTCGAAATATTACCTCTTGAATGGGAATATAACGATGCAGTGAATATTCTAATTTGTAAATCGAGAATATGTGAATATCCTTATTCTGCTGAATATACAAATAAGGGAATCCATACTTTGCTTTCTTATATATATATGAATTTTTATCTTTTTAAAGAATTATTAAGTGAATATGAAATTGAATCAAATAATAATATAGAGCTAGTTAGTGAAAAAGATGGTGTTTCCTTTTCTTATCCATATAAAAATTTTATTGAAATGGATGATGATGGTAATATAGTATGTCATGATGTAAAGTCATACAAATTAACTATTCCAAAAGGGGTAAAAAAATTAAAAAATTCTGCAATTAGTTCAATTGTTGATGGTGAAAATTATAATTTAAATTTAGATATTGATATTGATGGAACTGATTTAAAAATAGGTTTAAATTCTTTGAGCTTTGCCTATGCTGACATCAACGCAACGATAAGTAATTTGACTGTTCATAACATTACAAAATCAGTGGAAGAATGTGCTTTTAGTTGTCACGATCCTATTGATAATATAACGATTCCTTGTGACTTTACACTTTTTTCTAGGCTCTATTTAAGCGGCTATGAATTGCCTAAAAATTTATTTGAAAATTCAAATTTTACACTTGCCTATACAAGCGAAAAGGAATTAATTAATTTCTTTAATGATGTGAATAGATTTTTAAATCTTATTATTAAAAGCTATAGACAACACCGATTTGGTCTTCCAGGTGAAATTGATTTTACTTATAAACACAACTGCTATAGATTTAATGATGCTTTTGCTATTTTACCTAATAATGTTCTTTTAGATAATAGGAAAATTCTATCTATTTTAAAAGTGAACTCTTTTACTTTAAAAGGCCCTAAGATAAGTAAAAATTAATAACGGAATTATTTTTTGATTTTCCATTAAAAACTGAATTTACTGATTTAGCTCGAAAAGAGGATAATACTAAACAAATAAAGGAGTCTAAAGATAAGAAAGAAGAACCAAAACTTTCAAAAGAAGCAGAACACATACTAGATTTAGCTAGAGAAATAATGAGTATTGATTATATAGGCCTTGATAAGGAAGATGTCAGAAATAAAGTAAATGTTATAATTGATGAATATAATACTTCTTATGTAGTCGAAGAGAATGGGTTGTCATTATCTACGAATAACGGATTATATACTAATACGATTATTAAATTAGAAAACTTAAGAGATACTTTATATCATAACTTTGAAAAAAATCTTGAATTTTATGATATCTTAGATTTAATAGAAAGTATGATTAATAAATTAAATGGTGGAGAAGTTAAAATAGATTATGAAATTTTAAAGGATTTAGATACTTTGACTAAAATAATTAAGTATAGCAAGGATGAACAAACTAAAATAGAACTTATTACTTATTTAGAAAATGAAAAGCAAAATATTATTGATTATTTATGCGGTAAAAAAGAAATGGATTATAAAAATATAAATGATTTTATTAAAAAATTTAGATTATATTTGATGCCAATACTTACAAAAGTATCTGGTAATGTGTCAAAAATTGATGTAATAAAACAAATTAAAAATTATGCTTTAAGCGAAATGAATGATAAAGTAGAAACAAATACAAATAGTTATATAAAAGTTATATTAAGCGAGATAAATAAGCTTAAACAAGATATCATTAAGCTTGATGAAAATTATACTTTCGAAGAACTTGATTATTCAGATTTTGCTTCAGGAAAAGAAATAATTGATTATTTAGATAATCTATATATAAAATATTATAAAGATTACACTATTTTGCTAAATAAAAAGCAGAAATATGAAGACTATCAAAGTAATATGATTCCTAAAATATATTAAGTGGTTACTTGCAAAGTAACTGCTTTTTTTATATAATTGTTATAGTAAAGGAAAATAGATATGAATAAAGTATACATGACTTTTTTAACAGAAATGTCATCATTATCAGACTACAAAAGTAGGACGACAACTTTATATGAACCTTTTAATGTAAGCGAAAATGGAACAATGCAAACTGATTTAACAGAGTTTTTATATGGTAAAAGAAATGATTATTTTGTATCATATGAACCAGTTAATGATATATGTAGTAAAAAGAAATTAAAAAATAGTTTAGGAATAAACGAGCGCCAGTTTAAAGGAGATAAAGAAGTATATTATGGTATTAGACCAGTTATTAAAACAACTGGCTCACTTGAAACTTTCATAAGAAAAAATAGTATTAAAGATTTAGGCAATGATGAATATATGCTTGGCTATTATCCACAAGAGGTTGTTACTGATAAAAATTTAATTCAAGAATTAAGAGTATTTTCTGATTATAATGAAAAAGATTATTCTATTCCTAAATATTCTTCTATAGTGCCATGTAAGGGAGTTACATATAGAGGCGAAGATTATATTTATATATGCGGAAAGAATACTACTTATGTAAAGGTACAACCGTTAATATGGAAGTATGATAAAGAAAGTAATAGCCTAATTTGTAAAAATATTATCGCGGGTTTTTTAACCAAAACCAAGCCAAAGGCGTTTTTACATGAGGGATTTGACTTTTTAAATGAATATTTGTTAAGGGATATTTTCAAAGGTAGTATTAAAAGTTTAACCGATAATGTGAAAGTTTGTAATGAAATTATACATGATGACTTGCAACGATTTTATCTTCCTTATGAAGGAACTATTGAAATGGATGAGGAAGGAAAATTATATTCACATGATGAAAAAACATATGAAATTAATATAGGCCCAAAAGTAAAAGTTATATCTAGTAATGCTGTAGAAAATTTATTTGATAATTGCCATAAAGATGGAACATTTGGTGTTGACATTAATATTAAAAGCGATGATCTTACTATTTTATCACAAGCATTTGATTTTTCTAAGTCAGGTATTGATGTTTTCATTAGTCATGTAAATATAGATGCAAAAAAACTTTCTTTAGCAGAAAAGGTATTTTCAAATGCAAACATGCAAGTAGTTCCAAGATGTGATGAGATATCTATTCCGTGTGATATTAAACTATTTGCAAGACTTTATTTGAGTGGAAATAAAGTTGCTAGGAATTTACTTGATAGATCCTTTTTAAAAATTAATTATACATCAGAAAGAGAACTTGTTTCATTTTTAAATGATGTTCAAAGATTTGTTAATTTGTTTTCCAAATATGGAGAAAAGTATACTAAAAATGAATATAATCCAAAAAAACGAGGAAATAATAAAATTGATTTTGTTTATAAACATGATTTATATGAATTTTCCCATTTTGATCTTGTTACATATAATTGTAAAAGTGAAAATTTATTTTACAAACTTCACACTTATG
>ULNJ01053277.1_pt1 | contig 12014 bp, 7 predicted proteins | sample 1951891 | NCBI WGS metagenome assembly ULNJ01 (sample SAMEA4835574, study PRJEB28245) | human gut metagenome | biome: gut microbiome; material: fecal sample | place: Denmark | collected 2008 | reverse complement strand
CGAAGGGCCACATCCTCCTTGTTTGTTTTGTCACGGACAGCAGGCCGTATTGTCCGGGCCGTTGCCTTGTCCGTCGTTCGGGCAGTGGTCTTCTGCTTTCCTCTGTCCGTTCTTGATGGTTTCCCTTATTCTCCGTAGATATATGCCCAGTTGGAATTTTCCAGGGGATCCATGAAGTCATCCTCTGACGGCAGGTCTTCCGCCTTTATCATCTTCGCCACGGCCGCTTTCAGCTTCTTTTCCTTGAAGTTGAAGCCTCGTTCCAGTTTCTTCACCTCACCGGAAGGGAGATAGACATAGCGGGTCTCGCTGCGCAGCGTACCCCATTTGCTTCTTGTGAATATCACCAGAGGCAGTCCCTCTTTCCATATACTTATCTGCGTATCCGTACTGTTAGCTTTCTGGATTTCATAAATGTTCATGCCGTTCTCCCTCCTGTACGTCGTTGTCGTTCTCACATCTTGGGGATAGGTCGGGTTGGGGTAGCCGATCGCTTTGATGCGTCTGCCGTGCAGATAGTGTTCCTCGATGGTCGGGTATAAGTCTACGAATCGCTTGATGGAGTAGTGTCCGTCGTCCTTTACCGGCACGACATCCACCATGAGGTAGAATCGTCCTCCGTTGATATCGCTTGTCCAGAAGGAGGCACCGGGCTTGACGCTTACGTTCAGCTTATATCCCTCCGGTGCCTTGATGACTTTTCCTTCTGCATAGTTGCCCACCTCATAGGTGTCGCCGTTTCTGCGGTATTTGATCTCTGCCAGTTGGTGGCGGCTGGTGTCCGGCTTGCCGAAGTCGATGCTGTCGATGGCTAGTCTGAAGTGCTGGTAGGCGCTGTCACATCGCTCGCTCGCATTGGTAGGCTCCCGCTTGTAGTCGAAGTAGAGCAGGTATTTCAGCCGTCCCTCGTCGTCATATCCGTAGACGAGGTGTTGGGACGTGGTCTCCGAGGCTGCCGAGACGGTACCGATCAGCTTGCCGTCCTTATCCATATATTTGACGAGCCAGTTTTGCGGAGCCTGTTGGAGCATGCTCACGGCATACGACTGATCGGAGAATGTCACGGAGTCGTAGCTCAGATATCCGGTCTTCTCGATGCAGTCCGAGTCCTGTGATGTGTCTGTGTGCTCGAGGTGTGTGATCTCAATATTCGGTTTCTGACTGCATGCTACGGTCAGCAGGAGTCCTACAAGGCTGATGGATAGGAGATGATGGCTGTACTTCATATAATCATATATTTTTTATGTATTTCGTTGACGACCTGGCAGAGCGATCCGACAGGAGGGCTGGTGGCAGGGAGGTGCCGCCCGTACGGTATTAAGGGGTAGGTGATGCGTCGTCCCGGAAGTTCTGTTAGGGTTGCATCAGGTTAAGCATAGTTTGAAGCTTGTGCATGAACAAATTTAAGCATTATATGTCGAACCGCCAAGCAATCGGAGTGTTTTTCGTTAGGTCGGTGGTTTCTGATTTGTTTCAGGCATACGCAGTGAAACACCCTTCCCTCCGGGTGGTGATGCTTCCCATTGTATGGAGCAAAAAAAATCCCTCTTCCTGTTTCCGGGAAGAGGGATGGTTGTGGCTTCAAGGGACTGTGCCGCCCTTTGAAAGCCCATCTGTTTTTTTGAGATATAGAGTTTTTAGTGGCTGCGTGTGATCACGGCACGGCTCATGCGCGGGTCGTCATAGAACATGTTGTCTACGCCGCCCTTGTAGTCGATGTGGAGCTGCGACTTGCTGATGCCGAACTCCTTCACCAGACAGTTGTACACGGCGTCGGCACGGTCCTTGCTCAGCTGCTCGTTGCCTTCCTTCGTACCTGTGCCGGCATCGGCATATCCCGTGATGGTGTAGACCGTTGAGGGATCGCCCTGCTTGATCACCTCTGCGAGCATGCCGAGGTTCACACGGGCCTGGTTGGACAGTGTGCTCTTGCCGATGGGGAACACGATGAGGTTAGACGAGGCGATCTGCTTGACGATGGTCTGTGCCTTCTCCTTGTCGTTCTGTGCGAGGGCCTCCTGCAGGCGGGCGTTCTCCTCGCTCATGCGGTTGAGCTGCTCGCGCATGGCATTGAGCTCGTCGTTGTCATACACCGTACGGGTGATCACCTTGCTGCGGTCCCATCCGCGTGGCTTGAACTTATAGGTCAGGCCGATGGCTGCCGTGAGGACACCCTCACTGCTGCGTCCGCCGATCTCACCGTCGAAGTCGTCGTTGACCAGCGTACCGCGCAGATCCAGGTTGAGATCCAGTGCCGGGCACAGGCGGAACGAGTTGAACAGGCCGAAGTGGGCAGAGATGTCCGTCTTCGACGGTGCGTCCGACACGTGCATCAGACCGAGACCGCCGTAGACGCTGAGGTTGTAGAAGCGGTGGTCGTTGTAGCCACAGATGATGTTGGAGAGGTTAAAGAGAGCGTCGGCATGGATGTTGAAGTAGTTGAACTTCTGCTTCTCCAGCCAGTAGCCGTTACCGCCCTTGCCCGGCACATCCTCGCCGGTGCTGTGTATGTTGCTCTGGGTGGCACCCTTCATCGACAGGCCGCTGTACATCAGTCGTACGCCGATGCTCGGTGAGAACCACTTGCCGACGGCAATGTCGAGAGCGGGGGCGATGCGGTCGCCCAGCGATGCCTGACGGTCGTGGTCACCGAAATAGACTTGGCCGCACCGGCTGCACTGACAAACCAGTTGCTCCAGAAACCGTTGGTCTTTACCTGGTATTTACTTGAGCTGTACTCTACGGCTTCCGTAGAGTCAGCCTTCTGTCCGGTCTGTGCAAGGGCCGGGCAGGCAGCCAATAGGATACAGGCTGCTGCAATTGATCTTTTAATCATACTTATCAAATTTTTAATCGTTAGATATTTACGTTATTCTGCATTGGTCACGAAGTTGCCGCTTACGATCTGCGTGTTCATCCAGTTCAGACGGTCGGTGTATGCCTTTTTCATCGACTGTATGGCCTGTTCGAAGGTCATGTCCTCGTCGCCGTTGAAGGCGGCGCCACATTCGTTCTTCAGCTCGCGTGTGGTCGGCCACATGGCCGAGTTGAACCGATCCGATACGCGGTTCTGATCGGCCAGCTTGTCGATGTCGGCAATCACGGCCTGCAGGGCTGCGTAGATGGCACCCCAACGGGCTTGCACCTCACTTCTGAATGAGGGATCTCTGAACAGGAGCGGATACCACATATAGGGCTTGTCGTTGGTATAATCATAACCTTCCCACGGCCATATCGGCTTTTCAGCCAATGCTGAAGCTCCGTATAGCCATTCGTCAGTGTTACGGCAATCGTATGAGCCGTTATAAGAGCGCACCTGCTCGGGGATGATAAACGTCTGCCAGTCGAAATCCCATACAGGTCCGGCTGTGAGTTTACCCTCACCGTCAATATACATGTAGACGCTCTTCGGATGCTTGTATTCATCGTTGAACGTCAGTTCCTGTACAAAGAAGTAGTCGATGACGGATTTGATGTCCAGCTGCTTGTATGCTTCCGGATAGTTGCCGTCTTCCAGATGCTGCTCAATGGCTTCAATTTTCGTTTTTACGGCATTGAACAGTGTTCCGTCTTTAGGCACTTCGTCCTTGAACATCACAGGTAGTCCGCGGTTTGTGCGGAAACAGTTGACTTCGTCCATGGCATCGTCGAACTCAAGCAGGTAACCGCAGTCGGCCACCGATGGATTGGTGTTCCCGCCGTCCACTACGTCCTCATAACAGTCCTTGATGTTTACGCGGTCAGCATCGATCTTCACTTTTTCGCAGAGGAAATAGTTCCCTACATGCCGTCCGTTGATCACCAGTTCAACATTCACACCGTTAGGATTCCATCCCAGGCCGTCAGTATGTGCGGCAGCGGTACGGTGAGCGATGTCGAGAGCTACGGTGTTACGCAGCGAAGTGCGGTCCATCCAGTTGGCCAGCAACTCCCAACGCTTGTCACTTGGAAGTCCCTGTATGCCGACTTTCTTGTCAAACTTCAGCGCAAAGGGCAGCTTCGGGAAGTCTTGTGTGGAGTTGCCGCGCAGGCGTACGCCGCACTTTGCCGTCGACACGTCTACCGTGCCGTCGGCATTATACAGCGTGAACTTGTCGTTCTCGCTCCAGTCTTCTTCCTTGCCGCGCACGTTGATGCCCGCAGCATCCCAACGTACACTACCGCCTTCCTGCTCAAGCACCACCACGGGCAGTCCGGTGTTGGTCACCTTGACAACGAAAGCGCGGTTTTCCTCTCCGTTGGACACGACATAGGTCACGGGCTTGCTGAAGTCGTGCTCGTCCTCTCCGCTGGTCTGCGTCTTTCCGTCCACCGTCACAGTCATGCCTTCGGGAACATTGAACGTAGGCTTTAGCTTGAAGTCGTAGAGATAGGGGATGCAGCCGGTGACGCTGTCGGTACCCACCGTCATCACTTCTGCCGTGTTTACCACCGGTTGTGTCTTCCCGTTCTCATACACCAGCTTCGTGCCAAGGATCTTGCCTTCGTTGGCGCTCACCTCGAATGAGAAATGGTTGAACACAGGACGCTTGGTCACCACCATGTCATGATAGTTGGCCAGCGTCAGCGGGAACGTGTAGCACGTATTTGCCATGAAGTCGGTCAGCGCCGGTCGGGTGAACTCCGCCTTGTACTGATGGGTCAGGATGGTGATCTTGATCTCGTCGCCCTGATGTATGTCGGGTGCGCAGGTCATGTATCCTGTTTGCTCCTGTCCGCTTGTCAGCGCCGGTGTGTCGCTCCATTTCATGGTCAGCATGTTGGCTTCCGCCTCGCTTCCCGTCCAGGTGACAGCCCTTGTGGTCGCGTCGAAGGTGAACTCGCCGCCGAGCTTGCGTCCGTCGGGCAAGGTCAGGATGATGCTTTCCAGGTTGTCGCCCTCGAGAGCAGTGCCTGTAGCGTTGACGCTGAACTTTATCAGCGAGAACAGGTGCTCGAAGGAGAACTCATACTGTCCGCCGTCTGCCGAGGTAGAGACAGGCTTTCCCACCTTGTAGTCGGCTTCCAGTCTGCCGTCCGTCGTGTTGTAGGTCTGTACGAGCTTCAGGTCGCCTTTGATGGCCGACACATCCGCCGATGCGTTGTCCGTGCTGTAGGGATAGTAGGCGTAGGCCGGCGTCTCTCCTGATTTCAGGTTGGCCTGAGAAGACGGCCTCGGGTGCCGCGCCGGTGTTCGTCGATGCGAACATGGCATTAGTCGTTCCGTTGGTTCCATACACGCCGATGTTGTCACCGGGTGTCCATAGGATGCCCACCGTGCCGTCCGTCGCCGTACCGTCGACACATGTACGTGTGGTAGCGGATGAGTGCATCCGCGCGAGGATCTTCACATGACCGTCGGCATTGCCGTTCTGCCATAGTTCATTTTGGCAGGCCGTCAGACAAGCCAGACCGAAGATTAAAACAACATATTTTCGTATGGGATGATTCATTAATTTTAAATGATTCATATCATCGACAAAGAACTCCCGCCGAGTATTTCCCGACGAAAGTTCTGTTGTCAATCTAATTACTTATCCCAGCCGATGGCGTTGCCACCTCTGCTGTAGACGGCATTGTAATTAGTCGTAGTGGTTGAACCTTTCTTACGCAATGCAAACTTAAAGTTGTTGTCGATAAGGGTCTGAATCAGCCAGTCGCTCTTATATTGAGCACCAGAATTAGCCTGTTTGTCGGCAAAGTTCATGAACACCAGACCCAGTCCGGCATTCTCAGCACGGTCTTGCAGTTCTTCAACTCCCATCTGGTTCATATCGATAGCCAAGGCCTGGATACCGGTACCTCTGCCATTTATATCAGTGGCATCAGAATAATATCCACCGAGGTCATTCATAAACCATGTCTTATGAGAGCTGTCATTCTTATACAAATCAACACTCTTGCGGAACAAGTTCTGAATACCGTCTTTCTTCTCCTGAGTAGAAGCTTCCTGGCCACTTCCAACACTGGTTACCTCTTGATAATACCATCTTAAAGCAGCATTTGAATTTTCATACCACACAGGAGCTCCCCAATCCATAGGCATACCACCATTTTGCTCTTGATAGCCATCAGGACCGGTAGCAGACACCCAATAGGTGAACATCATTGGAGCAGATCTTGTATATCCGGAAATCATGTCCTTTGAATTGTAATTGGCTTTTAAAATAATTTTACCCTTAACGTCATTAATTGTTGTATTTGGGGTTATCTCGCCAGTATAAATACGATTATTTGGGTCTGCAGCTAGCTCATTGATTTTATCACGTAATCCTTGTATCCATGTTTGTTCTGCAGAAAGTGCTGGTCTGTCCCATGTCCATTGTAAATCGAAAAGGCCACCACGATGACCTTTACCATTATCTTGGTCTCCTGTAGTATAAGTCAACATCAAGAAAGCAAACTCATTTTCTTTTCCTGCTTTTTGACACTCGTCTAGATATGAAGATATTTTTTTAACAGCGTCAGACAAGCTCATAACTTGATGATACCGATCTTCTGCAACTACATTTATATCATATGTAAATTCATTATTTTCCAGATTCCAAGGATCAGAATTTGTTCCATCAACAGCAGTCTGGAATATAAACGCACGGACACCATCCTGGAATTGTTGCGCAATATCATGATTCTGATAAACACGGCTTGCACCGTTATCACGTGTCAATACAGAGAACTTACTTCCAGGTATAGACAGCTCAGACACATAGATGTTCGGATCAAGTGAACTCATCCAATAGTTTGTGCCACCGACTTCCAGTTTAGGAAGAATCACACGATTGATTTTGTGCGGAGTAACATCGGCTGTATTCAGGGTCTTTCTGCAAGCAGCACCATTCACCATAGATACTGTCACACGAAGTGTACGCTTATGCACGGTATTCTCTAAATCTTGCGGAATGATGTATGCTTTTACATTCAGTAGCTCATCATGACCAAGCTGAATAAACTGGCCAGTCTTCTTGTCATAACAAGGAATAGAGATACGTCCACGCTCCTCGTTGAACGAACCAACCGGAGTGCAAGTAGCCGTTATACCATCACCAGTACCTGTACTTGCATTTCGGATATTACATGTAAAATCACCTGTAAGGATAGGCGTTTCACCATCTATTGCATCCACATTTATATTTGTGATGGTCGCGGTACCAGACTGAGGTCCCTGTACAGTGATATCCAATACGGTCACCAGATTCTTAAATTCCAGATCGATAGCATTACCTTCCGCTACTGTTGAAGGAGTAACAGCATTATAGGCATACATATAGGCATAGTCCATATTCGGGAGTCCGAAATATGTCTTCTTACCATCAATAGCCCCTTCTGCACCAGCTTCTACAGTTCTCCATTCCTGTACTTGTTGTGTTACAGGAATATTGGCAGTAATCTGGCCCGTCTGATCCTCTTCAGCAGAACCCTTCACAGCACTTGCCGGATAGAAAGCATAAAATCTGTGCTCTGTATCAAGATCTCCCCATTGCAGACCGGCTTCACTTGTGTTTACTTTTGCAACAGTTGCAGCTGTTGCATGGTCTGTTTCGTCGGGCGTTATCTTGTAAGTTACAAGATGATCGGCTGGCTGCGATGCCTGATTACAGAATATAGCAATCTTATCGCTGCCATCAGCTTCCCAATATACAGGGACTCCGGTAGTGGTACGATCTCCATAAACAGTTCGGGTTCCAGGCTTTGACTCAATCACATCTGCATCACCAGATAATTTAGACCCGAACATAATCTCCTCACCCGACTTAACGGGATTTTTAACGGTATTGTCCAGATTTTCATCTGCACAACCGCTAAACATAGCCGTAAGTGCTATGCCTGCTATTAAAAATATGTTCTTCTTCATAATTTAAATTTTTAATTATTAATCCCAAGTACTTCCTGAATAATCACCTTCCCATTCTGCGCCAGGATTAGCAAATCCGTGTTCCTCGATGGTTACGCCCTTGGCGTTCTTTGTACCATCTTCGAATACAGAAGCCGAGGACATAAACCCGCTTTCCAGGTTTACCTGAGTCTTCCGCGTTTGCGGCGACTCATACTTTTCTTTCTTTTCTTTTTTCATTGCAATAAAATTTAAATTGTTAAACTATAGTTTTTAAAAACTCATGATTCTCCTTGGTTTTAAGAATCTCATGATCTCTTTTTTCCGTGTCTGCCGTATCCGTAGTGTCCGTAGCCGTATCCATAGCCATATCCGTAGCCGTATCCATATCCGTGGTGGCGTGGGTCTACGCCGTTGAGGAGCACGGCCATGTTGTGGAACTTCTTTTCGTCGTACAGCGCCTGGATGTCGGGCAGCTGTCTGCGGTCGAGCTTTCCTGCGCGCACGACGAAGATCGTCAGGTCGGCGATGCGGTTGACGATGTTCGCATCGGCGATGATGCCCATCGGCACGTTGTCAGCGATGATGATGTCGTAGCGCTGTCGCAGCTCGTCCATCATCGCGTCGAGCCGACTGTCCATGAGCAGCTCGGCAGGGTTGGGTGCCACGCCTCCCGCGGGTATGAGGTCGAAGCCGTCCTCATGGCGGATGATGTCGTCGAGGGTGATCGTCGGGTCGGCCAGGTAGTTGGTCACACCGTTGTGGTGGTCACCGAAGTTGCGGCTCAGCGTGGCCTTGCGTATGTCGAGGTCCACCACCACCACCTTCTTCTTCGCCAGTGCGAAGCTCATGGCCATGTTGCAGGCGATGAAGGTCTTTCCCGCTCCCTCGTTGAAGGAGGTGAGGGTGATCACCTTGGTGGGCCGGTCCTTCTTCGACATGAACGCCATGTTGGTGCGTAGGATGCGGAAGGCCTCTGAGACGATGCTGTCGTCGTCGGGCTGTATCAGCGGATACTTCTCCTTGTTGCGTGTCGCCTCCTTGTCGGCGGGTATCTCTCCGAGGAAGGGCACGCTGAGTGCTTTCTCTATGTCCTTGCGTCCGTGCACGCGGGTGTCCATGAAGAGCACGAGGAGCCATCCGATGCCCGGCAGTGCTACTCCGATGAGCAGTCCCAGCAGGAGGATGCGGTTGCGCTGCGGTGCTATGGGCGCGTTGCTGCCGTCGGCGCTGTCGATCACGCGTGCGTTGTTGTCGGCCATGGCCTGTGAGAGGGCATTCTCCTCACGCTTGTTGAGCAGGAAGAGGTAGAGCTCCTCCTTCAGCTTCTGCTGTCGTTCGATGGAGAGCAGCTGGCGTTCCTTGCGCGGGATGGCGGTCATAAGGTTCTGTGCGCGCATCTCCCGGTTCTGCGCGTCGTTGCGCTTCACGTTGAGGCTGACGATCAGGTTGTCCACGGCACGGATGATGTTCTGCTTCATGGCGTGCAGCGAGTTGTTCAGTTCCAGCACGACGGGGTTGTTCTCGCTGCTGTTGTCGATCAGCTTGTCGCGCTTCAGCTTCGTATTATTGTACAGCGTGATCTGGTTCTCAATGTTCATGTCGCCGATGCCGACGTTGGAGGGAATGAGGTCGGTCTCCTTCGCCGGATTGGTCAGATAGTCTTTGATGTAGTTGGCCAGTCGCAGCTGTGTCTCCAGCTCGAGGGCGTCAGAGTTGTATTTCTGCGACTCGTTCATGTACATGTTACCCGACGACGAGAGGTCCACCACCTGGTTGCGCTGCTTGTAAGCCTGGAGGTTCGACTCCACGTTGCCCAGCTCGTTCTGGATGATGATCAGTCGTTCCTGGATGAAGTTGGCCGTGTTGACCGCCACTTGGTTTTTGTCCTTGATGGCCTCCTCGTTGTAGACGGTGATGAGCATGTTCAGCACGTCCTCGGCGCGTGTCGGCGAGTCGTCCTTCAGCGCGAGGGTGAGGATCGACGACTCCTCGTCCTCCTGCTTGATGCCGAGGGAGGAGCGGTAGTAGGCTACGGTGGCGCTCAGCGGCTGTTTGCGCACCTGTATGTCCTGTCCGTTCCACGAGGTGTTGTAGAAGTTGGTTCGTGAGGCGACGATGCGCACGCCCTTGGCCAGTGTCACGGTGTCGTTGACGTGCACCGTGTAGCTCGGCTGTTTGGCGTCGCAGCCTGCGATGTCCGTCAGCTCGATGGTGTTGCGGTCTTTGGGTGTCATCACAAAGCTGATGGCCTGCTCCGGCATCACGTCGAGGAAGCGGATGAGCATCGGCGACTGTGTGTACAGCTCGTTGGTGCGCAGCCCGTCCTCGATCTGGTAGCTGACGTCGGCATGCACGCGCTGCACCACCTCTTCCATCAGCTGCTTCGACTGGAACTGCAGAATCTCGTTGGCCACGTTCGTCTTGTTGATGATATTGTCGAAGCGGCCGAGACTCGTTGTCGATGTCTTGTTCGAGGGATCCTTGATGATGATCGTGGCCGATCGGAAATAGACGAATGGTGCGCGGGCATATTTATACCACGCTATCCCGACACATACGAGGACGGACACCAGAAACCATTTCCATTTCGAGGCCAGGTAGACGAGCAGGTCGACCAGGTTGACGGCCTGCGCGTTCTTGTTCGAAGAATTGTTGGCTTGCATAATTCAGGTAAGATTTGTTTATTTGAGGGCCCAGATGAGCGAGCATACTGCGGTGACGACCGACAGCAGGGTCGTACCGATCTGCCATCCGCGGTCTTCGTTGTCCTTCTTCCGGTATTTCGGTTCCACATACACGATGTCGTTCTGCTGGAGGTAGAAGCAGGGCGAGTCGAAGATGTCCTTGCTCGTCAGGTCGTGCATGTACATCTGCCGGTTGCCGTCCACCTCTCTGATCACGGCCACGCGGTTGGTGCGTGCCTTCGACGAGAGGTCGCCGGCGTTGGCGATGGCCTGCAGCAGCGTCACGCGGTCGCCGTTGGTGGTGAAGGTGCCGTTGTGTCCCACGGCTCCCAGCACGGTGTACTTGAAGTTTAGGAACTCGATCGCCACGGTGGGGTCGCTGATGTAGTTGCCCCTGATGATCTTATCCCTGATCAGCTGCTTGGCGGCATCCACCGTCATGCCTGCCACGTGGAGCTTGCCGATGATGGGGAAGTCGATGTTGCCGTCGGCGTCCACGCGGTATCCGCTCTGGCTTGTCCCGTTGTCGGCGGTGGTGACATGGCCTTCGTCGCCCACTTGGATGGTTCCTCCGTTGGTGTTGAAGGGGATGGCCAGTTCGGGGTTCTTGCAGCTGACGGTGATCTTCAGCCGGTCGTCGACATGGATCAGGGCCTCATACTTCGTCTCGATGGGGTATTTCGTCCCCAGCTGCATGTCCTGCAGGTAGACGAAGTCTTTCTTCGACGAGCAGGAAGCGAGAATCAATACGGCAAGTAAACTTACCCATAGAAATTTTTTACTCATGGTTGAAAAATAGATTTATTTGTTTTTGTATTTGTTCGTCAGTGCGTCGTGGCATGTCAGCGCCGCCTCTCTGTCGGGCAGGCAGTCCATCGTGCCCACCGTGACTTTCTCTGCCAGGAGGGTGAGGGTGTCGTAGAGCCTGTTGCGGAGGTGCTCGTCGTGGGTGATGACCGAGCATCCGGGGTAGAGGGCTATGAAGGCGTCGATGCCCTCCAGCTTGTCGAAGCGGTTCTCCGGTGCCTGTCTCAGTCGTGCCATTCCCCCGATGGGGAAGGCCTGGTTCTTGTAGCAGGGCGTCTTGCCGCTCCAGGGCGTTCCGTAGGCATAGGCCTTTCCTTCCCGGAAGCGTATCGTCGGGTTGTCGTCGTTGAGCAGCTCCGTGTCGGGTATGTGCTCCATCCAGAGGACGGAGTGTGTGCTCTTGCCCGTCCCGCTCTTGCCCATGAAGAGATAGGCCCGTCCGTTGTTGTGTACGGCGGAGGCGTGTATCGATATGGCGTTGTGGTAGAGGATGGCCTGCGCGTAGGCCGTGCGGATGAGCGAGGAGAGTGCGCTCCCCGCCTGCGGGTCGTCCCATTGCAGGTCAGCGTCGGTGACCGAGAAGTCGTCCGTTGCCGCCATGCGGTGCAGCCGCCCGTTGCTCGTGATCTCGATGTAGTATCCGTCCCGCAGGGCATAGAGGACGAGGTGTCCCATGTCGTTGTCGGTTTGTTCGATCAGCTGTCCGCTTC
>ULNJ01054393.1_pt1 | contig 12029 bp, 15 predicted proteins | sample 1951891 | NCBI WGS metagenome assembly ULNJ01 (sample SAMEA4835574, study PRJEB28245) | human gut metagenome | biome: gut microbiome; material: fecal sample | place: Denmark | collected 2008 | reverse complement strand
CTATGATGGTGACCAAAAGCGTTATGCGAAAATAGCCGGACATGGCTTTCGTATTTTGGCAGAGGCGATGGAAAAGAATCTGCCGTATGAGTTTAAGTGCCCGGCTTTGTTGATATGTGGTACACAGGATCATGCTGGTTCGTGCATACGGTATAACAAAGCATGGCATCGAAACACGAAAATTCCTTTGATATGGATTGAAGATGCTGGACATAATTCTAATACAGACAAACCCGAACAGATAAATAGTTTGATAGAAGAATTTGTTGCAAATATTTAACAATAGACAACTTCCAGTTTGGAGGGATAAAAATAACGGTATAGCAATTAAGGAGGACGTATGAAAAAAGAAGATATTATGATTTGCAGTAACTCTACTCTTCGTAGGTTGAGGATACTCATACACTGAAATAAAATGGTGTCATGGAGGTAACGAGCATGAATCAATATGTAACAGGTGCAGTTATTAAGAAACTGCGTGAGGAAAACAACATGACACAAGTACAACTGGCAGATAAACTGTCGGTCAGTGCTAAGACAATTTCTAAATGGGAAACAGCCAAGGGATATCCGGACATCACACTATTAGAGCCAATTGCAGATGCCTTGTTTGTGTCAGTAACTGAACTTATTTCCGGTAATACAGTGATTAATTCCAATGTATCGGCCAATATGCTGCGTTCACATTTCTATGTGTGTCCTGTATGTGGGAATATCATTCACAGCATGGGAGAGGCTGTGCTTCAGTGTCATGGGCTGCAACTACAGCCGGAAGAAGCGGAGGAGACGGACGAACATCATAAAATCTTTGTAGAGCAGGTGGAAGATGAGTATTATGTGCAGATTGAGCATGATATGACAAAGCAGCATTATATTTCGTTTGTTGCGGCAGTTTCCTCAGATAGGTTACAGATGGTAAAGCTTTATCCACAGGGTAATGCAGAGGCGAGATTTAAAATGAATGGTGTCAGAAGAATCTATTTCTACTGCAATCGGAGTGGACTGTTCTATCTGGATGTAGTGAAAGGCATTGACGACCGAAGAAGCGGATATGATGATACTGAGGAAAGAAGGCAATTAGAGTCAGCAGCAAAGATTTTGTTTGGGTAATGGGGGGATTAGAATGGATCATATGACTGCAAAGGTAAGCGGTTTTGCAAGAGCTTACCATTATAAAAATAATAATGTTCACATTTTTACAGATAATATTGCTGAAAAACTGCTGGGGGATGATTACAATCAGATAGCAAAAAGTCTGTCTGATGGAATTGATTTTTTCTGTCCGGGATTTGAAGGAACGAGTGAAGATGGATTACGGTTTATTCTGGACAGGCAATTATCACCATCTGTATTAGGAAGAAGTGCATTTTGTGAGGATAAATTAGCAGATGCGATAGTGGATGGATGTAAACAGTATCTGGTGTTTGCCGCTGGTTATGATACCTATGCATTAAGGCGTGAAGATGAATCTATAACGGTGTTTGAACTTGATTACTCGCAGATGCTAAATGATAAGACAGAACGCATTCGGAAAGCACAGCTAATAACATCTGCTGTAGATGTACCATGTGATCTGGCAGATGCAACGTGGAAAGAAAAGCTCCTGACAGCAGGGTATGGGAAGGAACAAAAAGCCTTTGGCAGTCTGTTAGGAATCAGTTACTATCTGGAAAAGGCAGATTTTGAGGATCTGCTTTGTGGAGTGAGTGAAATTATGGCGATTGGTTCAGCCATTTGTTTTGATTATCCATCTGTGGACGAAAGTGCTGAAACAAGAAAAACGCAGATGCTGGCAACGGCTGCCGGAGAACAGATGAAAGCACGCTATTCATATGAGGAGTTGGATAAGCTTTTGCAGAAGTATGGATTTGCACTGATAGAACATTTGAATGCAGAAAAAATGACAGATAGATATTTTAAGGAATACAATCAAGCAAATCCGAGATATAAGATGCAGTCGCCTATTGGTATTGGGTATGTATATGCTGTAAAAAGATAAGAAGTATCATTTTTTCTATCAGATGTTAGTGGAAAATCTGTCTTAAGTTTTAAGCACAGATGGGGAAGAAATATTTTGGATAAATACAAAGTAAAAGTCAACCCCAGAGCAATCCGTGAATTAGACCACATTTACGAATATATTGCAAATGAGAAATTGGCTCCTGAAAATGCCAAAGGGCAGGTAGACAGAATTAAGAATTACCATAGTTCCAACGAATCCTCCGTATCTATTCATATCTGCATATTATAGTAGAAGGATAGCTGTGAAGGCATCCTTCTATTTTACGATAGGAAGATTGGAGTGGTATTGTATATTGATATTTATTTTCGCAAAATGAATAATGTGTAAAAAGTGGGAATAGCATAATGACAGATGGGATAGACTATGTTAAAATGTGCCTATAAATCTTATTGCCGAAAAATAAAAAAAATTTAAAAAGTGGGAATAGGAGATGGCGGCATGCAACTTATCGTAAGACAAAAGTATTTAGATGAATTGATTGAATTGTATGGAACACCAGATATAAAAGTTATTACAGGTATCAGGCGAAGTGGCAAATCAGTATTACTGCAGGAGTTTGTCACATACCTGCAGTCATTAGAGGAGCAGGTAAATATTGTAATGATAAACCTTCAGGAATTAGAGTATGATCATTTGTTAGAGTATCATGCATTGCATAAGTATATTCTGGAACAATACAAAGAGGGAATGACGAATGTTTTATTGATTGACGAGGTTCAGTTGTGTGCTCAGTTTGAGCTTGCAATCAATAGCATTTACACAAAAGGAATTTATGATATTTATATTACTGGTTCAAATGCATTTTTGCTAAGTTCAGATTTAGCAACACTTTTCACTGGAAGAACGATGGAAATAAAGGTGTATCCATTTTCTTTCGTGGAATATCTAACTTATTATGAAATTACAGATGGATATGAAGATGCCTTTGATCAGTATGTCCGGACTGGTGGTATGCCGGGAGCTTATGTATATAAGACTGAGGATAGACAGTATGACTATGTCGGAGATGTGTATGCAACCATTCTTATCAGAGACCTGGTTGAAAAGTATAAGATAAGAAATAAAGCAGAGTTTACCAATATATCTGAATTTATGATGGACAATATCGGTAACTTACTTTCTCCCAATAATATTAGCAAAACCTTAAAGAATGACCAAAGCGAGATAACCAGAAAGACGGTATCGAAATACATTGGCTATTTGAAAAATGCTTTTCTGTTCTATGAGGCAAAACGGTATGATTTAAAGGGGAAAAAATATCTGGCGAACAATAGTAAGTATTATCTTTGCGATTCGTCATTCCGCTATGCGGTTAATGGTACACGGAACGTGGATTTTGGAAGAGTTTATGAGAATATTGTTTATCTGGAGTTACGCAGAAGAGGATATGAGGTATATGTGGGAAAGCTCTATAAAAAGGAAGTAGACTTTGTGGCTAAGAAACGTGAGACGCAAATATATATTCAGGTAAGTGATAATATTTCGGATGAGAAAGCATTTGAAAGAGAATATTCGCCATTGCTTGCAATAAGAGATGCATATCCTAAGATGATAATTGCAAGGACACATCATGAAACTTATGATTATCAAGGTGTGCAAGTTGTGGACATTTGCAGATGGTTACGAGAATAGTATCATTTTGACAGGAGTTGCAATAGGGATGGAGAGTCTATGATTTGTAGCTGATGTGTGGTAAGATAGATTTGTAAATCGGAATTTGAAGGAGGAAAGTATAATGAGTATAGTTGTTAATATATATTATTTCGGCGAAAATGGTTCTGCACGAAAATTTGCAAAGGAGATGATTTCGAGCGGTACTGTTGATGCAATCAGAAATGAAGCGGGAAACGTTAGATATGATTATTTTTTTCCTCTGGAGGATGAAGAAACTGTGCTACTGATTGACAGTTGGGAAAATCAAGAGAGCATTGATTTTCACCATCAATCACCCATGATGAATAAGATTGCGGAGTTAAGAGATAAATATAATCTTCACATGAAAGTGGAGCGATATCAGTCAGAAGATACGATTCCTGACACTGATCAAAAATATATAAGAAATTGATAACTTCCAGTTTTTGGAGATGACAGGAGGTTAAAAAGAAATGGAGTTTATTAGTCGTAAAAGCATAGTGGAATTCTCAAATCCGGGAGTTGTTTCAAGACAATTGCTAAATAATGAAAATTCATCCAGTGAAAGAGTGACGATTACAGAAGTTCACCTTGAAGAGGGGGCGTGTCAGCCAAGGCATAGGCATAATGCATCGGAGCAGGTCTGGTATGCAACAAAGGGAATGGGTAAATTATTACTTGCAGATGATATGGAAAAAGAATTTGTTGCAGGTGATGTTGTTCGATTTGCCGATGAAGATGTGCATGGTTTACGAAATGATGGAAAGGAAGAATTTGTATATTTATCCGTAACGGCACCACCTATAAATTTTAAATATGCTTATAAAGATGAAAAGTAGTTTTTAAACTTATTATCAAAGAAATCAGGAAGAATGCCCTTGCTTTCAGGGAAAAGATAATAACGATTATGTAATAGGGAAAAGAGGATTTGTACTACTAAAAAGTTTGGTTTTGTCGTTGTGCTTCCATAGGTATACGGAGTTGGAGTTAAAAACACTTGGTTGACAACAGGAAATGTGCATAATATAATTTAACATATACCCGTAAGGGTACTAGGAGGTGGCATATGAAGCAGTGTATGGATTCTGATAATTTACATCGTAGATTAAAAAAAATAATAGGACAGGTTCAGGCAATTGACCGCATGATAGATGAAGATGTACCATGTGAAGATGTTCTTTCACAGATAAATGCTGCAAAATCGGCATTGCATGGATGTGGAAAGGTTGTTCTGGAAGGACATATTAAGCATTGCGTCAGAGATGGAATAGAGCATGGCGATGCGGATAAGACAATTGAGAATTTTACAAAGGCAGTTGAGCGATTTGCAAATATGTAGCAGAATGCGATATCAGGAAGCAGTTGTTTTGACTGCTTTTTTTAATACGGTATTGACAACCCATACCCCTATATGTATAATAAACCTATACCTATATAGGTATAAAAGGAGGAAAATCATGAAGAAAATAATGTATAAACTTGATGAATTTCTGGAAATAGGCGGTATTAGGAAGGATATTATCATGCTGGCTATTTCAGGAATAGCTGTTGTTTTGAGTCTGGCAAACTTTCAGCCGTTTCCATTTGATATGGCTTGGATTGCTATTGTTTTATGTGGTATTCCGATTATTTTGGAAGCAGTCATAGGGCTTGTAACTGCATTTGACATCAAAGCAGATGTACTTGTATCGCTGGCGCTTATTGCATCTATCTGTATTGGTCAGGATTTTGCAGCAGGTGAAGTAGCATTTATTATGCAGCTTGGAGCTTTGTTAGAAGAGCTAACTGTAGCTAAGGCAAGAGCCGGAATTGAAAAACTGGTACATCTGACACCACAGACTGCACATGTGATTATTGATGAAAAAGAAAAAGTGATACAGGTACAGGAGGTACAGGTAAATGATATCTTAAAAGTATTGCCGGGAGAAACTGTTCCAGTCGATGGAGTTATTATTTCAGGTCAGACATCTATAAATCAGGCGGTTATGACAGGAGAGTCACTTCCCGTTGATAAGACTGCCGGAGATACGGTTTCTTCTGGTACGATCAACCAGTTTGGTGCATTTGAAATGCGTGCGACAAAGGTAGGTAAGGACAGTTCCATACAGCGTATGATACATCTGGTACAGTCTGCAGATGCCGGAAAGGCAAAGATTGTAGGGATTGCTGACCGATGGGCTACATGGATTGTCATTATTGCATTGACAGCAGCACTGCTTACATGGCTGCTTACAGGAAAGATCCTTCGTGCGGTAACGATTCTGGTTGTGTTCTGCCCATGTGCACTTGTTCTGGCTACCCCTACAGCCATTATGGCAGCAATTGGCAATGCTACAAAGCATGGATTTCTTGTAAGAGAGGGAGATGCACTGGAACGGTTAGCAGGGGTATCAAAAATTACATTTGATAAAACCGGAACGCTTACCTATGGAACTCCGAAAGTAATAAAAGTTCAAAGTGCATTTTTAAATATGAGTGAAGCAGAGATATATGCTTTATGTGCAGCTGCGGAGCAATCATCAGAGCATCCTCTGGGAAAAGCAGTAGTGAGATGTTTTACACAGGAAAATGGTTTTGAGCTTTTGAAATCGACTGAATTTAAAATGATTCCGGGCAGAGGCGTATTTGCCGTGGTTGATGATTATCTTGTTCTGGCGGGTAACAAAGAGATGCTTAGAGAAAATCAGGTTTCTATCGGTGATGACTGGGAGTTGAAGGCTGATGAATATATTAACAAAGGGTGTACCGTTATCTATGTGGCAGCGAACGGTTTTTTTGTAGGATATGTTGCTCTGGCAGATACCATTCGCCAAGAAAGTGCAGATACAATTCGATCACTAAAGGGCTTAAATGTAATGCCGGTACTACTTACAGGAGACAATGAGAGAGCTGCGGCAACAATTGCAAAACAACTTGGAATATTGGATGTGCATGCGAATTGCCTTCCGGAAGATAAATTAAAACACATTCGGGATTATCAGAGTAATCATGAGATGGTATGCATGATTGGAGACGGAATCAATGATGCTCCTGCTTTAAAGGCTGCTGATGTTGGCATCGCCATGGGCGGTATAGGAAGTGATATTGCTGTAGACGCAGCTGACATAGCACTGATTGATGATGAGGTGAAGGAACTGCCGTATTTGTTGGCACTTTCAAAACGGATGATGACAACGATAAAGATAAATATGTCTTTTTCAATGGGACTTAATTTTGTTGCCATAGTGCTGGCTATGACAGGAATTCTTAATCCTGTTATTGGAGCATTGGTACATAATGCAGGCTCTGTGCTTGTAATTACTAATTCAGCATTGCTGTTAAAATGGAGGAAAAAATGATAGTGAAAATGATTGGTGCATTAATTGGATTATTGATTTTTGGATTTGGGCTGTATTATCTGATAAAAGAGAAGGATGATAAAGAATCCAGAACTATATATACGGTAGTCAGTATAGTGGTTCGTAAAGAAGTAAAAGCAATTTATGATCAATTGATAAAACTTCCAAAATTGAAATATGGTGGAGTGGTTGCACATCCGGAATTTTATCATTGACAACGATATGAAGTAGGGTGGGGAAAAGCGTTGCTTGTCGGCCGTGTGAAGTAAAGTTGCCCCACTTTATTTAAGTCTGCCCCACCTCAGTGTTGTATTTTGTGGTTTTAAAATGTATTTTTATAGTTCGTACCCCAGTCTTTCATTGCATCAAGAATCGGACGCATCGTTTCTCCGAGATTGCTCAATGCATATTCCACCCGAGGGGGAACTTCTGCATATACGGTTCTTGTAATCAAGCCATCCTCTTCCATAGATCGCAGACTATCGGTTAAAACTTTCTGGCTAATGCCTTCTAGACTTCTTTTTAATTCATTAAATCGCCAAGGACGTTCTAAAAGATTACGAATGATCAATAATTTCCATTTGCTTCCAATCAAACTTACTGTGGTAGCAACTGGACATTCTGGTAACTCATCTTTTTTCAACATAGGTATCCCTCCTAAAAGTATATCAATGCGATTCGCAATCCGCTTCGCTACTTGCTCATAGAAAATCGGCATTGCGTGTCTTGCGAGGTACGGGGCTTAAATCCTGTACCTTGTTCAAAAGCCTCGTTGTTTAAAGGCAATGAGGCTTAAATTTTTATAAAGTGATGTAAGTTTCAAATATAGTGTAACATGCTAAATCGTATCTGTCTATGGGTTACAAAAAGGTAACTATGTAATAAAAAAGTGCGTACTTTTTTGGTAACAAAATTCCTGTTATTCTAAAGTTGCAACGGGGGAAACCCATAATGATTTCATGTGCTCTTGGAATTTACGAATTGAAGAATTCTGAGATAGATTTTTGATATATAATGACATTTTTGCAGTGCGTATACGGTGTGTACGACGAGAAAATGGAATCAGTATATGGGAAATATAGCCAGAATGACTCGATTTATGTAGATTCCGAGAGTACATTTTACAAGACAGGAGGTAATGAAAATGGCATTAGCAAACATTTTTGGATGGAACAAGAAAAAGGAAGCACAGGAAAGTACCGCATGCGGAACAGCGTGTGGAGCAGGAGACAAGCCAGCTGAGAAACCGGCAGCATGTGGGACTGCATGTGGAGCATCGGATAAGTAAAGTTGTTTTAGAAAGAAGGGAGTTGGATAGGATGAGTCAGTATTTTTCTTTTCAGTGGCATATTACAGATGAATGTGACCAGCGTTGTAAACATTGTTATATTTTTTCTGGTGAAGGTTGCAAAGAGTTAAAGAGTATGAGCTGGAATCAGATGAAAGAGGTAATCGCAAACTGTGAAGATTTCTGTAAGGTGTATGGCAGAAGGCCATATTTCTATATTACTGGCGGTGATCCTATCCTTCATCCTGACTTCTGGAAATTGATGGCATTGTTAAAATTAAAAAAAATACCATTTACGTTAATGGGAAATCCGTTTCATTTAGATGATGAGATTTGTAGAATGTTAAAAGAATGTGGATGTGAAAAATATCAAATGTCTTTGGACGGAATGCAAGAAACCCATGACTGGTTTCGAAAACCGGGAAGTTTTAGGTTGACGCTTGAAAAGGTAGAATGTCTGAATAAGGCAGGAATAAAAAGTGTGATTATGAGTACGGTATCAAAAACGAATATGAAGGAGATACCGGATATCATAGATGAAGTTGTAAAAGCGAACGTAAAGGTTTTTGCATTTTCCCGCTATGTGCCTACGGGTGGAGAAGTGGATACCAGCATGACACCAGAGGAGTACAGAAAACTTTTGGAAATTTGTGATGCAAAATATAAGGCATATGAAAAGGCAGGGTGCGAGACCTATTTTAATAAAAAAGATCATTTGTGGACGTTGTACGAATATGAAACAGGACAGTTTCGACTTCCAGAGCATGCAGAGCAGAGTATGATCTATGGTGGCTGCAATTGTGGAAATTGTCATATTACCATATCTTCCAATGGAGATATTATGGCGTGCAGAAGAGTGACAGACAGTAAGGTGGCAAATATTTTCGAGGACCGTCTGGCCGATGTGTGGATCTGTCAGATGGAGAAATACCGAGAGTATGATAAATTCGTAAAATGCAGAAAATGTGAACTGAAAGCATGGTGTAGAGGCTGTCCGGCTGTAGCAAATGGCACCAGTGGCGATTTTTATGGAGCCGATCCACAGTGCTGGAAGACAAAGAATGAGAGGACAGGGGAGGCGTTAGAATGTTTGTAGAAAAAAGTAGAAGAAGGATTTTCAGGATGTATGTGTTGGTGAAATCGTAAAGATATTGTCAAAGGAGGGGGAATATCATGGTACTTATGGATGTTATAAAAGCAAGACATTCTATTCGCAAATATACAGACGAACAGATTAGCAAAGAAGATTTGGAAAAGATTTTGGAGGCTGGAAATTTTGCTCCTAATGCAGGTGGCGGCCAGAGAAGTATGATGGTTGCCATACATAATAAAGATTTGGCAACTTATGTAGGAAGACTAAATATGGAAAATTTTGACAGAACACATTTAGCAGGTAGTTTTGTGTCAAAAGAGCAGCCAAGCACCATCGATGATCCTACCATCAAGAATGGATTTTATGATGCCCCGACAGTGGTTTGTGTATTTTGTCAGGATAATTTTATGTTTAAGACGGCAGATGCATTTTGTATGATGGAAAATATGATTTTACAGGCAACGGAACTGGGAATTGCATCCTGTATCATATCAAGGGGCTATGAGACATTTGCTTCAGAGGAAGGCAGAAGGTTGATGCGTGAGTGGAAGGTGCCGGAAGGTTATGCATGTCAGGGTTTTGTGATTCTAGGGTATATTGCTGGAGAACAACCACGCAGTAAGCCAAGAAAACCGGACAGAGTAAGGATTGTTGAGTAACAGGGAGGAATGGTTATGGATTTGGCAACCTGTCTAAAAAAAATGCAATTAGTATGAGTGCTTGCTTTTGCTACGGTAGATAGCGAAGGAGCACCGCAGGTAAGAAATATCAGTGCGATTCATTATGAAGAGGTGCGGGGGCCATACCCCATACCTCGTAAGGCATGCAATGCTACTTTTCTATGAGCAAGTAGCGAAGCGGATTGCGAATATTATTGACTATTCTATAAAGCATCATGGATGCAACGTTCGATATAGGACTGACCAAGTTCCGTATTTAGTGTAAGATCGAAGTTGGCAGCAGCACCCCACATCCGACCGGTATAGTAGCGGTAATTATCAGCACGTTTTTTATCTTCCTTGCGAATCTGTTGTATTGCTTCCTTTTCGGTTAGATGAAGACGTTGCATAATGCGTTTGGTACGTTGCTCAATTGGAGCAGTAAAAAATACTTTCAGAACGTTTTTGTTTTTACGAAGGATATAGTCGGAACATCTCCCGACGATGACACAATTTCCTTTTTGTGCCAATTCTTTCATAGCATTGGCTTCTGCCTCGAAAATCTTATCTTTTGGAGCTTCTTCCTGTTTCGTTCCATATAAATACATTTGATTGACAAAGTCATACAACAGACTGTTGGTCATGGACTCTTCTCTTTTTCGGATGAAATCAGATGTCATGCCGGTAGTTCCCGCAATCAGCTCGATGATTTCCTGATCATAAAATTGGTATCCCAACTTTTCAGCAAGTGCTTTTCTTATGTCATGTCCACCACAGCCATATTGTCTGCCAATTACAATTACATTTTTGTGACTCTCTTCTTTTCCGGCAGCAGAAGTCTGGTTTGCTGTTGAAACGGTTTCCGGGAAAAGATAGTTTTTGATAAAACCAAGCCGTTTGCCAAGCAGGCGGGCGATAAAACCGACCAGTAGAGCAGCGATAACCGTACCTTCACGAACACCGCGTAATTTTCCAGAAAAGAAAAAGGAGAGCAGTCCGGCGAGGATTGTCATGGAAGAAGCGAAGATAATTTTTGTGGTTCCGAAGTTGGTGTTCCATGTTTGTACAACCACACGAACGAACGATTCACTTGGAAGCATGACAACGTCTGCCAATACTTCAAGATAAACACCAAATCCAAGTACCAGACAGCCCACAAGCAGGGCAAATACTTTTACAAGATAATTTTGAGGGTTTACCCAGAAAAACAGATACATGGTAAGATCAATAAAATAACCAAATGCAATGGAAACCGGTATCTGTAAAATGTGTTCGGGTTTAAAGTCCTTTCGTAGAATGATCAGTTGCAATACAATGAGCAAGAGACTGAATAGTATTGTAAAATTTCCTAAAGTAAGTGGAAAATTCAGACTAAGTACATAGGGAATGGAAGAAATGGGTGAGGTACCCAGACTTGCCTTTGTAATGAGACTGACTCCCAGTGCATTTACAAATAATCCTACGAGAAATGAAAGGTATCTTTTTAGTTTGTTCATGAATTATAGCTCCTTCTTTTGATTTTTATTTCTTTCACTTTCTAAATTTTTATAAATTTTCTGATATACGGACATAAATGTCTGAAATTCTTCTTCTGAAATACCAAGCAACGCTTTTTTTCAATCTCAGAAAATACCTGATCGATCAACTGCTGTTTCTCTTTTCCTTCATCGGTCATAAATATGTGGAAACTGCGTCTGTTTCCCTTTTGCATCTGGCGTTCGATGAGCCCTTTTTCTTCCATTCGGTTTAGAATGGTAGTCAAAGAGCCGGCTTCCAGGAAACAGGCACGGGCAATTTCTTTCTGGCTGCTCCCATTGTGCTCCTTTAGATAATCAAGAATCTTGGGCTGCCCAATGGTAAGACCGGTATCTTTCAATTTGTCCAATAAGGTTTCCTGCACAAGCATTTGATTTGCCATAATCAGATAATGCAATGAATCTTCCATGCAAGTTCCTCCTTTAATAATTAATAATCTCTCGGAATCTTCAGCCCAGTA
>ULNJ01025537.1_pt1 | contig 12061 bp, 28 predicted proteins | sample 1951891 | NCBI WGS metagenome assembly ULNJ01 (sample SAMEA4835574, study PRJEB28245) | human gut metagenome | biome: gut microbiome; material: fecal sample | place: Denmark | collected 2008 | reverse complement strand
CCGCCGACAGCTTCCGCGATGATTTTCAAAATCTGTTCGGGAAGAACAACATCTGCCGGCTTGACATCTTTACCGTCAATAGTAATCTTTACCATTTCTTTCTACCTCGATTTTATTAATTTTAGATTTGATGTTGTAAATCTTTCTATCAATCGTACGCCGGCAAACGTGCATCGCCATTGCTACTTCTTCAATGCTTTTGCCTTTCCCAAGTAACTTAAGAATTTCTTCTTCATCTTCTGTAAGGTTCGCGCTCTCAATAATAATGTCAAGTTCCGACTTGATAAACCTTGAGAACTTCATTCAATCTCCTATTCTGTGCGCTTTGGCAGTTCCACCGTGTTTTCGCGCTTTTCATAATTGATGCAAGGCTCGCTGTTTTCCTTGCCCTGGCACGTCAAAAAGTGCGTACACGATATACATTCACGGTCTTTCATTCTAATCTCCTTCATACGGTTCAATTGTGCAGCTTTCTATTGCAAGCGGCATTCTCCACCTTGTTTCTTTGGTCTGCACGAATACACCGGTAATATATCTTCTCTGCCACTGATTGATGTAATCCTCGATGCTTTCAAGCGTGGTTATAACCATTTCTCCGTTAAGTACCTTTGGGCGGAGAATGTATCTCTTGCCTACCGTGAATTCTACACCTTTGTCGTTCGTGTAAGTATCAATCCATTTCTTCATTTATCTCACTTCCTTTCTAGGGTCTTACGCCCTTTAAAATACATCTTCGTGTTCTATCCCATTCTGTAAATAATGGGTCGGGTGCTGTTTTGCCATTCTCGGCAGCCATTATTCCGTACCTTTCGTGAATTAAGGTTCCGTAATTAGAGCAATTGTAAAATGCGTTCATACTTATTCCTAACCGGTCAGTTATCTCTTTTGAGGTAAATGCGCCGACATAATCCGCACCGTCAAATAAGTCATACAGTCTTAACTTAGGCATTAGCTGTCCTCCTTGGAAAGTAATTGTTTTTCAAGTTCGTCAAAGTTGTAGTTTCGCTGTTTAAAGCTGTTAAAACGGTTATTAGAGGGTTTCGCCCTCGGCTTGGTACTTGTAGGCTTTTCGTTCAAATAACTTTCAAATTTAATGCCGAACAATGTTTCCGGACGTAAATACTTCTGTCGTTCCGTGTCTTTCCAATCAGCTACTTTGTTATCAATAACCTTTTTGAAGTCATCTACTGTATAACTCGGCTTTTCGTTGAAACGTGACTTAATCAGCCTTTTGGTCGATACTGTTGAGGGTAAAAACTTTGTGCCGGCTCTCTCATTAAGATATGCTATAATCTCCGTGTAAGGAATGGGCGCGTCTTCGCTCCCTGCTGCAGGGATATTATTACTAGTCTTATCTTCTCTAATCTTATCTAATCTCGGTTGCGGTTCTGTATCATTTTGTTTACAAGCTGTATCGGGTTTGGCTAAAATCTGTTTACAATCCGTTGCAATGCGGTTTTTCTCGGTGTATGAGCCATTTTCCTTGACCGTAAGAGTAGATAATTCCTCCGAATATGTACTCGGATGATACCGGTCCTTTGGGATTGTATTGTGCATCTTCCAGTGCTTTATCACGATTACGTTTGAGTTATCGAATGTGAGGATGTAGCGCTTATCCTTTAACATCTGCATATCTTCTTTGGATGCCTGACACGCCCTTGCTACGGTATTAGGGTTATCTACGATACCGTCATCATCAGCTTCCATACAAAGCTGAAAGAACAACCCTTGTGTGCTTAAAGGCATATCCCGAAACGCATCAGAACTGATTAGTTTCTTTGAAAACATTCTCTTGTCAGCCATTAATTCAAGTCCTCCTGCTATTAATATAGGATGCCATTCTTGATTAAATTCTTCCTAACATCCTTGGATCTCTGCGAATTTACTTTATCGACATTCATCTGATAATGCCGATCACATAATTTGTAACCGGGTTTGCGCGGTTCATCGCAAAAGAAACATAAGCCGTTCTTTTCGCGATACTCTCGTTTCGATACCTTGTTGACCTCTTTGGCAAGTTTGCGCCCTCTGTTTTTCGCCCGGCATACTCCGCAAGTAGTATATCCGCTGTCTGCTTTGCGTTTCCGGCATCTTGTGCAAATCCCATTAGCCTTATCCTCTTCGTATTTCATCTGCGCCCATATGCGGTGCTGTTCGGTGTACTTAGCGCGACTTTCTTCGCTTGCATTGCGTTTACTCATCTGGTATGTATATTCCTTTGCCAAACATTCCGGGCACATACTTTCATCTGGCCCGATGTCAACTTGTTTGCACACCGGGCAGATACCGTATTTCTTGTAGTATTCTCTGTCGTACCGTTCTCTCTCGTTCTTCTTAGCCGAGCATTCGGCACATCTGTATTTCTCTGACGGTTTACCGCACTCGGCGCATTTACCGTTTAATCTGTTTGTGTGTCTATAAGTCTTTAATCTTATGTATGACTTGCTTTCCTTTGTAGTCTGTGTGTCATCACTCACAAGCCACATTCCTTTCTTTGCCTATATAGCAATTCTAAGCTGCTTTTCCTCCTAATCTACGTCTATAAAATCGTTTATGTTCATTTGGCTGTCCTTTTCAAATACAAGCATTTCATTCTTTGCACGCTCGTAAAAATTTCTGTCAATCTCAAAGCCGTAGGCACTTCTGCCAAGCTCTGCCGCGGCTCTTAGTGTGCTACCGCTACCGCAACAAGGGTCAATAACAACATCCCCCTCGTCTGTAAAAATCTCAATCAGCCTTTTAAGAACCGCTACCGGTTTCTGCGCCGGATGTATCTTTGGAATATTTTTACCGTCTTTATCCCAAGTGAACCAATTAAACACCATATGCCCCGTACCTCTGATGTTCTTCCCATCCTCGTCTGTCTGACAACCGTTTCTGAATTTTGGAAGCCTATCTCGATATAACACAAGCGCATATTCCGTAGCACCTACGATACGCATATTCGCTTTAAGTACCTGCGGACTGTAATTTTTACAGAATACAAGCGGTATATAATTGACAAATCCGTGCTTCTTTGCCGCGGCAATCAATGTTGACAACTGTTCAAAGGAACAAAACACAATCATGCAAGGGCTGTTACTACTTCTGCCTCTTTGTAAAGGCTTTGTGTCTTCTTTCTTAAGCATTTTTGAACAAAAGTGAAAATACTCGTAAAGGTTGAAATTGAAGTCGGAATTAAACGCCGCTTTGCCGGCAAGCTTGCTTTCCCCGTTTTTATTATCCCCCCCCCTGTACCACATAGGGTTGCTACCGTAAAAATTGTTACCTACGTTATACGGAACATCAGCAATGATAAGCTGCGCCGGCGGTATTGCGTATTTTTTGTAATTCTGCATAGAATCACGATATATTTCACATTTAATTTTCTTTTTATACATTCTAAATCTACCAAAAGGAAACCTCGGTTTTATGTGCGCACTCCTATTTCCTTTCTTTAAATTATATTTATTCTTTTGCTTACAACTTTGCCCGAAATAGCTAAATAATAAATCTCACTATATTTTTTCCCTGTTATATTTGCAACGTCTATAATGGGAATGTATTTTCCACCGTACAATACTCTAATAGAATTTCTTTTATTATTGTCTTGTGTGTGCTTATCAGCCCACCGGCAATTTGAAGGCTCATAATTTCCATTTGCGTTTATGCGGTCTATTGACAAGCTATCGGTATACCCATTTTCAAGTGACCATTTTTCAAAATAATCGTAGTGTTTATCCCATTCGTCACATACTGTTATGCCTCTGCCGCCATATTTGTGATAACTTCTATTATTAGGATTCCTACATCTATTCCTCATATTTTTCCATATTCTATAAAGTCTTTTACTATTTTGATTCACAACCTATTCCTTTCTTTGATTTTTAGCTATCTTTTCTTCTTTTAAAACTCTCGCAAGGTACATTGAGTAAACAGCCACACTCTTCGCTCTCTCGTCCCATAAAGTATGTCTCGTACCTGTATGAGTGCTCACAACTAAAACAGAAATCTTTTCCGCTATTCACTTTAAAGCTTGTTTTTTCAGTTTCTAGTTTTTCTTTAATACTCTCGTTTGCCTTTTTGAGTTCCTCAACCTTTTTTTGCAGTTCTTTGCAATCATCTAAAATCTTATTGTATTTCTTCTTACTTAAAATTTTCATTCTTCGTCCTGCCCTTTCTTACAACAATCTCGTAATCGGTATCGGGGACTTCGACAATAAGTTCCTCGCCCGACTCTGCATGTTCATAGTACGATACAAGCCACCCAAAAACGGCGCGTAAGGCATCACATGTGACATCTTCCTTGCCTATCAGTGTATTTGGCGTTCCCCTGCCTGATTTACCGCAATAGATGCGGTTTGTCAGCGGCGATAATACAACCTTAAACATACTTATTCCTCGCTTTCTTCTTTAAAGTTCTGTAAGAAATCGTCAAAAGCTTTCTGAACCTCTCTAAGCTTTTTCTCGTTTCTCTTTCTCTGCACGTTACCGGAAATTGCCGATATTGTAGATATGCAGATTATTGTTCCGCAAATTATCGCGGTTATAACAACTGCTGTATTCATTCTGATACACCTCCTTTCAATATCTCAAAAGGTTTGCCTTTACTTAGCGTTAATTCTGTTCCGTCAACATTACCATTCAACTTGTTTTGACAGTGACACAATAGTGTTTCAAGGTCACAAATTCTACCTGCCACATATTCACTTCTTATGAAGTCAAGGACTCTGTCTACGCTTTCCATCCTGTACCTTATTATCTTTAAATTATAATCAAGTCTTATATCTGCGATTTCTTTTTCCCGCCGTTTGATTTCAGCTAAATCGCACTTGCAAAGTTCATAATCACTAATAAGTTTTTGTTTTGCATCTCGTGCGACTTCTTCCATTGTATAGCCTTTAATTCCACTCATTCTGTTCCACCCACTTTCAATAATTCCATAAACTTTTCATACTGTCTCTGCGACACCCATTCCCAATGCAATTTCCCTGCACTTTTATATGTGCCATAGCAATTTGCCCTTATATTTCTAGCATATACATTTGTTTTCCTTTGTGCGTCATTACTATTAGCATATATAATTCCAGTCTCTTTGCATCTTACAGGCTTTTGATTATGCGTATTATTTGTTCTTGTCTTTGACATATTGGATAAACAGTTCCCGTAATTTACGTTATATTTGCTGTCACACCATTCAAGGTTCCATACGCAATTATTTTTCTTATCTTCGTCGATGTGATTAACCTGGGGCAGATTGTTCGGGTTTTGAATAAATGCCTTTGCTACAAGTCTGTGGATTAAAAAACTTTGCTGTTTATTTTGCTTTGTTAAGCATATGCCCAAATATCCTTTTTTCCTTTTTGACGGTTTCATAATTTTCCCTTTGTAGAATGAAACCTTATTGTTTCCAAAATTGCTTGTGTTATAAATATACCTGTCAACACTTCTAACCTTTCCAAAATTTGAAATCTGATAATACCCTTCATAGTTTTCAATATCTTTCCAAGTTTCATTCATTAGTATCACCGCCTTTGTAGAAATTAAGAAATTTGTCGAATTTGTCAATTGCCTTTTGTTGGTTTTTGCTCGGCTTATCCGACTTAGTTTTGTAATCAAGGTGCAATTCAAACAAATGAGAGACTTCTCTTGAAGCATTTTTATAACCCTGTTTCAATCCATCTCTATAAGTTTTAGAAGCCTTGAACTCGTTTATCTTCTCTTTGCCCTCTCCCTGCCCTCCGGCGGTCTTGTTGTAACGGCACTGATAACCTTTTTGCGTGTACTTTAAAATCCAATACTGCTCCCATTTGTCTAATTCTGCTTTCGGGTAATGCATAAAATTCAATTTCCAACCGTAAGGGTTATCATCACTGTAAAATCCGCGTTTCTTAATCGAGAGGTCTATATGCTGATACCCAACAAGGTGTCCGCACATTCTCTGCATAATGTGAAGTGCCTGCCCGATATAAAAATACCGGATGCCGTTTTCATCGGTTCGTGTTAAGAAGTAAATACCGCTGCCGTCATCAAGTTCGGGATTGACTTTCTTAAGGCGTTCACGGTTCTTAGCTTCAATCGCTTTGGCTCTTGCTATGTTCTGGTAACTCAATGTTTCCACCTGCCTTTACAACCTTAATTGCTTTGTGCACGCATTCTTCTATGCATTTTTCGTATGGAGTATTTCTGTAATACTCCATTTCTTCATTTCCATAATCTTCCAACTGCTCTACAACCTTATCTACGTCATAAGCTGTCTTTATAAATGGTAGTGCTTCGCGCCACCTGCCGTCATCTGCTGCAACTAATAATAAATTGTCATCTCCTATGACACATCTATGTACGCGGATGAATTTTTCAAGGTCTGCTACGTCAATTAATCTCTTCATTTTCATCACTCCAATCAATGTGCTGTCCACATTTCGGACAATAATCATAATCATCATAATCAACCTCGTAATGATGACCACAACAAGGACATACCCAAGTGTCGTATACAAGCTGTCCATTCGAGTACCCGTCTCCCTCATAATCTGGCTCTTTTGAGGTTTGTTTCTCCACAGCTTCGCGGCATTCATCTACCGTGCCAATCTTGCGGTACTGTTGTACTTCTTCAAGTGCCTGTATTGCAACATCAGCAGCATCGCGCAATACCTGAGAATGTATCTCACCGCCTATTTCTAAATCAAACTGTATTGCTTCTATTGCTTCATTCTCCGTCATATTTATCCCTCGCTTTCTAATAATTCCGGATTGTCGAAAATGTTGCCAACTATTTCAATTTCAAAACTTTTAATATTCCACAAACTCCACTTTGCACCAATAGGTAATTTAAGCGCACATTCCTGTTTATCAGTCATTTTTTCCACCTTTCAATTCTTTTCTCGACTTATATGGTTTATATTCACATTTTCCATTTCTTTTTCTACAATAAACATAATCATCATTATTTTTCGTGTAACAGTGTTGACAAGTCCTGCATTTTTCAAAGAAATTTTCATCTTCCATTTATGCTCCTTTCTACCTTTTATTGTCTCTCTTGTTTCTCGTATTCTTCCATAGTTGGTCTTTTCCCATCTAAATCGTTCCAACTGTAAAGTTTATGATTTTCGTCTTGCCATTGACTTTTGTAACAATTTCTACAGCTACATCTTCCATTTAGCCAACGCATTTCTCCGTAATACTCTGGCTTTCCACAATGCTTACAAATTATAATTTTATCCACATTTTTTCCCTTTCCTGCGCGCCATTGCTGACGCGCGTTAAATCAATTAATGTTTAGGTAACACATAACACCACATTCAGGCATTATCTCCGTGTTCATATTCCCACGGTTCGGATCTAATTCATCTAAGAATATAGGACCGTTGCTATCCTTAAGAATGGAATGGTTGACTTCTCTTTCAAGCCTTGCCCGGCTGTCAAAGACTTCCGGAAAATCTTTCCTTATCTTGTTCCAATATCCCATACCACCACGAATGCAGCCGATACAGTTATTATTTGAATAACCCATTTCGTACATTTTAGGTCTTGGGAAATCGAATATCCGGTTAAATAAGCCGTGAACCTCTTCTTTGGAAAGTCCTTTGTCAATCAGCGGAAATTCGTGTAATGCTTGTGGGTTAGCTTCAATCGTTTTGTCAGCTCTTGCCCTCTCGTTTACATCAAATCCCCAAACATAAGCGATTTCGTAATCCTTGTGTTGGTCTTCCCATTCTTTTCTCACACGTTTTTTGAGCCAATTTGTGCAAGGTGTAAAGCCTTTTACATGTTTAAAACCGCCAAACACCTTGACACATTCCTCAACATTCCTATATTCACTTGATTTTAAAATTTGTATCTTCTTCCCGATTGCATTCTCGCAATCTTTAATAAATCTGATACTGTCCGGGTGTTGGTCTGCAATGTCAATGTAAATCCATTCATCAACATTTCCGGCTAAATATCCTGCCATAAAGCTTGATATGCCGGCAGATACCCAACATACTTTTAATTTCTTCATAACACCACGTTACAAATCGCTTTGTAATCGTGGATAACATAGTCAGCAAGCGTTTTTTAGCATACTTTAATCCGGTCTTGCACGGAACTCATTTTACTATGTTTTGTGCGCAATTCCATTTTACTTCACCCATTACGCAACCTCGGTTTACCGAGGACTTGTTATTCCTTTCCGCTAATAATCCTCACTGCTTCTTCAAAAACCTGTTTGTCAAACTGATAATGCTGTCTGTCGGCCTTTTCTTCATCACTCTTGCAATCGCAAGCCATTACATTAAGTGCTTTGGCATACCTTGACAGCACCTTGATAACTGTCTCATTCTTCATAGACTCTCCTTAAAACGGTAAACCTTCATCATCTACGTTATCCGGAATTGACATAAAACCGTCTGCATCAACATTACTCGGTTTTGGTCGTGCCGGTGCCGTGTTTACTCCGTTCTGTTCCGCTGCTGCCTTGCTTTCAGCAAATTCGCAATTCTCAACATAAATGTCAGTCGTGTAAACCTTATTGCCGTCCTTGTTGGTGTAACTTCCGGTCTGTATTCTGCCCTCAACAACAATTTTTGTGCCCTGGTGCAAATACTTCTCGGCAAACTCGCCGACCTTGCCAAACGCCACGCACGATATGAAATCCGCGTTTGTTTCTCCGTCTTTCTTAAATCTACGGTCAACCGCAAGTGTGTATCTTGCGACTGCCATACTTCCATTCGCTGTCTGCGAATACCTTACGTCCGGGTCGCGTGTTAAACGACCCATTAAAATAACTTTATTCATCGTCTTTCTCTCCTTTGAGTATCTTCTCGACTATCTTGCCAGCCATCTCCACTATCGGGTTTTCTTTCTCGCTCGATGTCTCCTTAGAACAAATTCCGACAGCAACCACATCATGAATTACTTCTTCTGCTGTGCCTTTCGATATTCCTTTCTCACACATCATTTCATACAAAGCTGCTGCAATGGCACCAAGCTCCGCAAGCATTTCAATTCCCTTGCCGGAAATACGCACATGTCCTTTATCCGCGCTAATCATAATTAAATCTCCTTTTCTTCAAAATCTTCGCAACTGTCATCATACATAGTCGGTAATCCATAACAGTCGCTGTCTTCGTTGTTGCAATAATAGTTTTCATCGTCTTTTGCGTTGTACTTGCAATTCGCACATATAGGTTCAGTTTCGGCCATCAAAACGGACATTCATCTCCTTTCCTTAAAACCCATTCTTTGCCTGGCTCTGCTACGTCCACATTTGCCCTACAAGCGACTTTTTTCATCTTCTCGATAAATAAGTCCTTGTCAGCATTTTCGCTCGATAAATGGCACATTATGACGTTCTGCAAGCTATCTGAATAGTTAGCCTTAACAAAATCACAAGCCGTGTCAATGCTCATATGTCCTTGGAAAACGTGTCTTGTCTTTGGGTTGTCGGCATCAACTAAATCCTTGTCGTAATTCACACCTAAGAGAATATGGTTTACGTCCTTAAACCGCCACTTAATCAACTCCGTATCGGTTATGTAAAGCATTTTCCCCATTTCCGGATGGATTATCATAAATCCATAACAAGGACATTCAGTGCTGTCTGCGTTAGTGTGAGTCCACCTGCCGTCTGTCGTTGTCAGGTCGAAAGCAGCTATCTTAAATTGACCGCTGCCGAGTGCCATAGGATTAAGGCTTATGTACGGTGCAAATACCGGTATTCGCATATCCTTAAGGTCGTTTAATGCTCTTGAATGGTCTAGAGGTGGGCGTGAGTTATAATCACGCCCGCTATCCCTCCTATATTCCAATTCAATCCCTCTTTAATCTTCATAAGAGGTATTCCACAATCAAGGATAAGTGTTTCTCCGTCATCAGCGGTTAAGGTATAACAGTTACCGGAAGAACCGCTTGCGATACATTTAAGTTTCATACTTACACCTCGATTTCGTTATCCTGTGGAAACTGAAAGACCTTGTTCAATGCTACTTTATAGTGATGACAGTTATAATCACTATGAACTTCCGTTTTAAGCAAATACAGTTCTCTCAACATTTCCATAGCCTTAATTGCCTTTTCTTCGGTGGAATAAGTGGCTAACCTCACATCGCCGTCAAGCGGTATAACACCTGTCAGATTTCTATTTAAGAAATAGATTTCTGCCTTAAATCTGAAAATACCTACCATTTCATACGGCATATCTATCTTTCCGTCCTGCGAAACTACTCTCATTCAAAAAACTCCCTTCTAACATCAACTACCTTGCACTTTAATTTGTAATCCCAATCATCAATCTGTGGTCTTTTACTCGGACAGCAGATAAACTCTCTACAGATTCTAGGCCTAACTGAATAAATCTCGCATTTTTCCTTTGGCTTATCATCATCAAGAAACGGACAAGTCATATCCATTGTTGGTGTAGCCGTCGGATAATTATGCCTATGTTCATTGATATGATGTTTCTTGATGTACTTGCGGATTGTTGCGATTTCATCTTCTGTCATAGGAAGTAGGTCACTGCAACAATTACCGCATTGAGTACATTCTCCGTTGCAAGTCAAGTCATAAGTGCCATTATTCATATCAGCCATCATCTGTTCTAAGCTTGCTGATTTCATAGGCTTACTCCTGCATGAATGGCGGTACCGTGCTATCTTCTGTCTGCTCTTCGGTTATTTCTGTAGCTGTACCGTCAACCATGTCCTTGCTCTCGATAAAATCAACGGAATTGGCGTTTTCTGCAATTTCATTCTGTGCAACCTGATATACTTCGTCCATTTCCATTTGTGCCTGTCTCGCCATCGGATCATAATTTTTCGGGTACTTCTTTATGGCGTTATTGCACATCTTACGGATAATCATACTCTCCGGAGTATCAAGCCATGCACCACTGATAAATGGTCTTGCAATCTCACATTTGAGCATTTCATCAACAGTCTTGCAAGTTCTTAAGGCTTCCAAAACTTCCTCTTTCTTTTCCTTTATTTTGGCTTTTTCTTCTGGTGTGGCATCATAACGTGTTCTTGCAACTTCCTTGTTGTACTGCTTTTTAGTTCCGGTGATTACTCCGAATGTTTCATTCAGCATGTTCTGCTTAACGTGCGCAAGAAGATTAATCTTAACACTGTCTCTGTCAGCGGAAAGATATGTAATCATTCCGACTTTAAGCTTGACCGGATAAACAACTCTGACTGCCTTATCCGATAAACCTTTTTCTTCCCATTCCGGCGGTGTAATTTCAAGGCCTTTATGCTTCGGTGCCACATAATAATCGCCGTCCTTTATTACCCAATATGGATATACCTGCTTGACATCTTTACCGTAATTCACAAGAAGAGAGTCATATCCAGAACCCTCTATTCCCATTTCTACCTGCTGCTGCCATATGTCTTTACCGTCTGCGTCTTTGCCGACATTGACATTACGCAACTGAAAATAACATTCTCTTGGATATGCGCTCGCGTTCAGCTTAAGGCTTGCGCATCGCTTAACAATGCCCCTTAAATTGCTTGTATCAAGATTGGTCATATTGACCTTTGGGTTTGTCTTTACAAGGTTGTAAATGCTTGTCATAGCTTCCATTGCGCACTCTTTGGCGTAATCATCCATATCCATTCCGCAAGCCTTGTAATCGGCCATAATTAAACCTGTAATAGCATTACTCCATTCGCTTAATGATGTAGTAAATGCTTTCTTTTCTGCAACTGCTGTGTTCTCTGCCATAATTATTCTTCACTTTCTTCGATTATCTTTAATTCATTTTCTTCTCTTTCAAGTCTTTCTTTTGCCTGCGCAATCCTTGATTCTGCCAGCTCCTTAAATTTCTTCTTAGCATACTCAAAATTAGGTTCTGTAAGAACTATCTGTCCACTACCAATTTCTCCAATGCTTTCTTTTCCTATACGGCTGCTATATCCAGGAAAGAAGTTATTACCAATAGTACGATATGTCTTAGGTTTCTCTTCTGCTTCACAAACCTGTACTGTAATTCCTACTTTTCCGTATCTTACATCTGTATTCAATTTGTAAAAATAAAGTTTCATATTATTCCTCCACAATCTCTAATTTCTCATTACCATTTACAATCAGTAATATAAGCTGT
>ULNJ01048627.1_pt1 | contig 12185 bp, 10 predicted proteins | sample 1951891 | NCBI WGS metagenome assembly ULNJ01 (sample SAMEA4835574, study PRJEB28245) | human gut metagenome | biome: gut microbiome; material: fecal sample | place: Denmark | collected 2008 | reverse complement strand
TTGTGGGAGGCTTGTCCTTGGCTTACTGTCCGCCAGTTGATTGAGATTGTACATGAAGCCAGCGACCGTAATACCTATCCGGACAATATTTTTGGTTATGGAGTGACGGATATCTGGAAAGCCTATCAGCTGGGATTGAAACTGAAGAGCGGAAACGATGGAAAATAAACCTTTGTCTTTGCTGGAGCTGAATTCACTGGTCAGGAGGAGTATCACCTCCTGCTTGCCGGATGAATATTGGGTGCAGGCGGAACTGAGTGATGTGCGCGTGAACTATTCCGGGCATTGTTACCTGGAGTTCGTGCAGAAAGATGCCACAGGCAATGCCCTGCTGGCCAAGGCTCGGGGAATTATATGGGCGAATGTGTTCAGTCGGTTGCGGGCGTATTTTGAACGGGAAACCGGACAGGCTTTTGTGTCCGGACTGAAAGTGCTGGTCAAAGTCACAGTCGATTTTCATGAACTGTATGGCTATTCGTTGACAGTAGTCAATATCGACCCTACTTATACGTTGGGCGATATGGTACGTCGCCGGAAGGAAATTCTGCGTCAGCTGGATGAAGAGGGTATCCTGACACTCAATAAAGAACTGGAACTGCCGCTACTTACCCAGCGAATTGCCGTAATTTCATCGGCTACAGCTGCGGGGTATGGCGATTTTTGCAATCAGTTACAGCACAATGCCTTCGGCTTTGTGTTTTATCCTTGTCTTTTTCAGGCGGTCATGCAGGGAGAGCAGGTGGAGCAGTCCATCATTCAGGCCCTCGACCGTATTAATGCCACGCGCGACCTTTGGGATGTAGTGGTCATTATCCGAGGGGGAGGAGCCACTTCCGATCTTTCCGGTTTCGACACTTACGAGCTGGCCGCGAACTGTGTCCAGTTTCCGCTTCCCATCATTACCGGAATCGGACATGAACGCGACGATACCGTATTGGACCTGATAGCCCATACCCGTGTGAAGACTCCGACGGCTGCCGCCGAGTTCCTGATTAATCACCTGCGGCAGACGGCACAGGAATTGGAAGGATACGAAGAAATTATTTATGAGGAAGTTCCCCGCTTGTTGCAGCAAGAAAAGCAACGGTTGGAAGGTTTTGTCACGCGCATTCCCGGACAGGTGCAGATGCGTTTGCAGCGGGAGACTTTCCGGCAGGAGCGCTTCCAGAACCGGATAAAGACGGCCTGGCAGTCGCGTTTGTTGCAGGAGAACTACCGTTTGCAGCTGATGCCTCGCGTACTTTCTGCCCTGCAGAACCGGGTGCAGCGCGAAACGCATCGGCTGGAACTGTTGGCGCAACGGGTGTCTTCTGCTTCCCCGGAGGTCTTGTTGAAGAAAGGGTATAGTCTTACCTTGCTGAATGGAAAAGCAGTGACAGATGCTTCTTTGCTGAAACCGGGGGATGAAGTGGAAACCCGTCTGGCAAAGGGGCGATTCAGAAGTAAAGTAATCAAATGAAACAATGATATGGCAGCAAAGAAAGAAACCTACTCAGAGGCCATGAAGCGCCTGGAGGAAATCGTGGCCCGTATTGAAAGTAACGAACTGGACATTGACCAGTTGGGCGAATACTTGCAGGAGGCCCAGAAACTGATAAAGTTCTGTAAGAACAAGCTGTATAAAGCCGATGCGGAAATCAAGAAGATTTTGGAAGAAGAAAGCGACGCACAAGCTTGAGCACTAAAAAAGCCAGACCGGGAAGTCTGGCTTTTTTAGTGGATAGGGTTATCGGATAATAGTCATTTCCTTGAGCAAGTGACCGGCACCCGCAAACTTGTCGATGATGAACAAGGTATAGCGGATGTCTACGCAAGCGGCTCGTTGCAGCTGAGGATTGTAGGCAATGTCGCCGGTCAAGCCTTCATAGTTGCGGTCGAATGCCGTACCGATGAGTTCTCCTTTCGCATTGAAGACCGGAGAACCTGAGTTACCGCCCGTGTTGTCGGTAGCAGTGGCAAAGCAGACCGGCATACGTCCGTCGGGCATGGCGTAGGGACCGAAGTCTTTCTTTTCATACAGTTCCTTCAGCTTGGTCGGAACCACAAATTCCGGATTGTTCGGGTCTTCCTTTTCCATTACCCCTTTCAGTGTCGTATAATACAGGTATTCTTTTCCGTCGGCCGGTTCGTAAGAACCGATTTTGCCATAAGTCAGACGCAGGGTCGAGTTGGCATCCGGATAAATCGGCTGTCCGTGCGCCTTTTTCAGTTGCAGCATACCTGCCACCCAAGTCTTGTGGGCCGCATTGTAGGCATTCGTCTCTTCCTGCATGGCCTCGCTGGTTGCTTGGTAACCGTCGCGTACGGAAGCGGCGTATTTCACCATCAGGTCGTTCTCCAGTTGGGCTGCATCCGGATGTGCCAGAAAGGCTTCCAATGCTTCCGGGCTTCTGAAAATGGACCGGGTGAAGCAAGCGTCTACAAAAGCATCCGTATTTCCCTGGAAGTCCTTGTCGATGGTCTGGAAAATGTCAATCCGTTGTGTGGCCGGAATCAGGCGGGCATACAAGGCAATGAGCTGCTTGGAAACCTTGCGGTCTACCTCCGGATTGTAGTCCTTGTTGAAGAACTTCTTTCCGGCTTCTCTCAGGTCGGCCACGGCTTCGTCAATGTCTTTCTGTTTCTGGCTTTCCAGTGCGGCTTTCAACATCTCAGTATCAGGCACCTTGAAGAATTCCGTGCCTAGCATCAGAGCCTCGTAAATAGCTTGCTGGTGATAGACTGCCTCATGACGCTGTGCCACAATCTGCTTGATGGTTTCGTAGGCTTTCCGGTAGCTGTCGTTGCCTATGGAATCGCCGAAGGCCAGCAGTTGCTGCTGTTCCCGTTTCTTGCGGTCGAGCACCTTCAGGCGTACCAGCCCTTCGTTCATGCCGATGGCATTCTTCCAGTAATTGGCCGATGACGCATACTTGGCTGCATATTGGATGCGCGTGTGTGCGTCCTTAGCCATTTCTTCGCCCAACACTCGCAAGCGCACGCCGCGGATGGTGTCGCGCATGAAGTTGGTAGTCTGCATACGTTCCTCCACTTCGTCACTGATCATGTAACGCCAGTTACGTCCCGGAAATCCCATCACGAAAGTAAAGTCACCTTCTTTCCCCCCTTTCAGGTTGATGGCGATGTGTTTCTTGACTTTCAAAGGTACGTTGTCCGCACTGTATTTGGCCGGTTTGCCGTCTTTGCTGGCATAGATGCGGAAGATAGAGAAGTCTCCGCAGTGACGCGGCCACATCCAGTTGTCGGTGTCTGCCCCGAATTTCCCGATGGAAGAGGGAGGAGCTCCTACCATACGTACGTCCTTGTAGGAAGTTTTGACAAACAGATAATATTTGTTGGACCCGTAGAACGGTTTCAGCTCCAGGGTGGTGAATTCGTCGGTACGGATGTGTTCTTTCTTGGCAAACTTTTCGGCCACTCCCGCCAGGAAAGACGGGGAAAGATAATTCGTTCCGTCCGGATCTTTGGACTTCTTCAGTTGTTTCTGTACGTATTCCGTTACGTCGAGTATCCGGTCGATGAACGTCACGTTCAGTCCTTCGCAAGGAAGTTCCTGCTCCCGCGTCATGGCCCAGAAGCCATCGGTCAGGTAGTCATGTTCCACCGAGCTGTGCTGCTGGATGTAACCGTATCCACAGTGATGGTTGGTCAGTACCAGTCCTTCGGAAGAAATGACCTCTCCGGTACATCCTCCTCCAAAGTGTACTACGGCATCTTTCAGGCTGATATTATCCGGGCTGTACACCTTGTCGATGGCGATATCCAGTCCCAGGTCCTGCATCACAGCCGCATTCTGCTGTTTCAGGTCGGTCAGCATCCACATTCCCTCGTCCGCATGGGCGGCGAGGGTGAATGTGGCAAATAAAGTGAGTAAAAACTTATGTTTCATTATTCTACGATGGTCATTTCGTCAATCAGGTTCTTGCAGCCACCCAGCTTTTCTACGATGAACAGCACGTAGCGGATGTCTACGGCAATGCAGCGCTGGAGGTTGTTGTCGAAGTTGATGTCGCCGGAAAGAGATTCCCAGTTCCCGTCGAAAGCGGCTCCAATCAGTTCCCCGTTGCCGTTCATTACCGGAGACCCTGAGTTACCGCCGGTAATGTCGTTGGTAGTCAGGAAGCAGGTCGGCATTTCGCCGTTCGGCAAGGCATAACGTCCGTAGTTCTTGGTGGCGTACAGTTCTTTCAGTTTGGCCGGTACCACAAATTCCGGATTGTTGGGGTCTTCCTTTTCCATCACGCCTTTCAGGGTCGTGTAGTATTTGTAGTGGATTCCGTCTTTCGGATCGTAAGATTTCACGTTACCGTAAGTCAGACGGAGAGTGAAGTTGGCATCCGGAGCTTTCGGAGTCGGTGCGTACATTTCGCAAAGACCGCGTACATACGTTTTGTGCAGCAGGTCGATGTCGCCGTTTGCCTTGTCCAGCTGATCGGCCAGTTCCTTGTATTTCTTGTTGACGGCATTGGCATATTCAGCCGACAAATCGTTCTGGATGGCTTCTGCAGTCGGATGTTCGATGAAGGCATTGAAGTTCTTTTCATTGGCAAAGATGCTGTTATCGTAGAGGGCATCTACGTAGGCATCATAATCGCCTTTGAACGTGTTTTGAATGGTCTGATAGAAGTCGGGCAGGGCTTCAGCCGGTACCTTCTCTGCATAAAGAGGCAACAAGACCTTGGCTACTTTCCGGTCTACTTCATGGTCATAATCCTTGTTGTGAATGTCAGCATAAGCTTCTTTTAAAGTAGCAATGGCTGTTTCAATGTCTTTTTTCTTGTTCTTTTTCAGTGCGGCAGCCAGATCCTGCAAAGCTTTCATTTTGGAGCTGTGCGTAAATTCAATGCCTCCTCTGAAAGTTTCAGTGAAATAGGTCAGCTGGGTGCGGAGCGGAGCCACGCGCTTTACGTACTCATCGATTTTTCCGACCACAGCTTCATAATCTGCATTCTGTTTTTCTTTGGCAAACGCAGCGAATTTTGCTTCCTGTTCAGCCTTCGTTTCCAATACGCGGTTGTCTACGATGGCCTTGTTCATGCCGATGGAGTTTTTCCAGTAGTTGCTGGAGCTGGCAAACTTGCTGGCATACTGGATACGTACCTTGTCGCTGGCAGCCATTTCCTTGCGGAGGATGTTCTGGCGGGCTTCACGCACCGTGATACGCGGAATGTTGGTACCTTCCATGCGCAGACGTACCTCACTTTCGGTCAGGTAACGGCTGGTGCTTCCGGGGAATCCCATAATCATGGCATAGTCGCCTTCCTGCAATCCCTTCAAAGAAATCGTCAGGTGTTTCTTTACTTTCAAGGGCAGATTGTCCTTGCTGTATTCAGCCGGGTTTCCGTTTTTGTCGGCGTAGATACGGAACATAGAGAAGTCGCCGGTGTGACGCGGCCACATCCAGTTGTCGGTTTCTCCACCGAACTTACCGATGGATGAGGGGGGAGCGGCTACCATACGGACGTCGCTGTAGGTTTTAATGAAGAACAGGTAGAATTTGTTTCCTGCATAGAAAGGAAGTGCCAGGGTAGAAATTCCCGGTTTGCCTTTCAGGTCGCTTTTCTTCAACTCTTCATCTGCCAGTTTCTTGAGGTATTTGCTTCCGAAGGATTCCGTTTCGCTGACTTTTCCTTTTTTGATATCTTCGTTTACCTTATCGGTTACATCTACGATGCGGTCTACAAACTTGAAGGTCAATCCCGGAGTAGGCAGCTCTTCCTGATAGCTTTTTGCCCAAAAACCGTCGGTCAGGTAGTCGTGTTCCACAGAACTATGTTGTTGGATGGCATCATAGCCACAGTGATGGTTCGTCAGAATCAGTCCGTTGGGAGAAATGATTTCGCCCGTACATCCACGTCCGAAGATTCCCACTGCATCCTTCAAGGTAATCTGGTCGGGATTGTAGATATCCGCGATATCCATTTTCAAGCCTTGCGCTTTCATTCGGTCGGCAAGGTTCTGCTCCTGCATAAGTTGGAGCAACCACATTCCTTCATCGGCTTTTGCCGGAGAGAAGACGGCACAAATAAGTGCGAGTGCGAGTACTTTAAATTTTTTCATATAGTGATGATTGTTAATATATCAAGGGACAAAAATAGTAAAAAAACGCACACCATTTTCATGCCGAAAAATTAAAAGGTAATAAACCACTATCTTAGTATAAAATTTGATAATTTATTTCGGCTCATCCTTGAAAGATTATACCTTTGTCGTCGAATTTAAAAGGTTAGAGCATGCATAAACTTTATTTTTTCCTGTTGTGTGCAATCCTTTGCGCCTCTTGCAGTAAGAAATATAAGATAGAAGGTACTTCATCTGTTTCAATGTTGGATGGTAAGATGTTGTTTATAAAGATTCCAGTGGGCGATCAAATGATGAACATCGATTCAGCAGAAGTAATTCATGGCTTATTCAAGATGCAGGGGAAGGTGGACTCTACGGTGCTGGCCTCTTTGTTCATGGACGACGATTGCATCATGCCCTTGGTTATTGAGCCGGGTCATATCGACATTCAGATAGACAACTCCGGGATAACCATTAAGGGAACACCGTTGAACGATTGTTTCAATGATTTTGTGATGCAGAAAAATTCGCTTGATGACCGTGCATACGAGGTGGAACACGAAGAGAGCCGGATGATTATGGACGGCAAGGACTTGCAGACAGTTCATGAGGAAATCCAGAAAAAACGTGAAGAGATTACCGATGAGATGAATCAGTTGGCAAAGACATTCATCCAGGACAATTATGAAAATGTGTTGGGGCCGGGAGTGTTTCTGATGCTTGGAAACAGTATGCCTTATCCTTTCCTGACTCCACTGATGCAAGAAATTTTTGACGGTGCTCCGGAATCGTTCAAGAACAATTACATGGTTCAGGAGTTTGTGTCGGTGGCACGTGAAAATATGGCACGTATGTCACATCCTTAAAAAAATCGGGTAGAAAGTTTTCCTCCTACCCGATGCTTCTTTTTTATTTTGTTCCTTTGTATTTTTCCGGCAAATCCTTTTCAATGGCCTGATAAGACTCTTCCATCAGGGTGGTAAGATTTTCCTGTCCTTTACCTTGTGGATAAATAGGCTCATGGATAGTCAGTTTCAACGGATGCCACGACAGCAGTTTGCCGGTGCGGGGCAGCACGTCGAACGAACCATTGATGGTCATCGGTACGACGGGCATTTGCAGCTGGTCAGCGATAAGGAAAGCGCCTTTCTTGAACTCGTTCATGTGCCCCGTGAAAGTTCGTCTTCCTTCCGGGAATACCACGAGCGAAGTACCTCCCTGCAGTATCTTTTCGGCCCGTTTGATGGTTTCGTACACTTTTCGCGGACTGGATTTGTCGACGAAGATGAATCCGGCCGATTCACAGGCTTTTCCTACAAACGGAATGTTGCGCAGGCTTTTCTTCATCATCCATTTGAAATTTCTTCCCAGGAAACCATAAATCAGGAAGATATCGAAAGCTCCTTGGTGGTTGGCTACAAACACGTACGACGTCTTGTGGTCTATATGCTGATGCCCTTCCACTTTCACCGGGAGCAGAAACAGGAAGCAGGTAAGCTGTGACCATATCTTGCCCGGGTAGTATCCCCAGAAATGGCCGTTGCCGAGCCAGCATCCCAGCATGGTGGTCAGTGCCGTCAGGATGGTCAGTACAAGAAAAATGGGTAGTCCGATACAGATTTGATAAATAATGTATAAGAATCTCATAAATGGTAGTGGTTATTTGATTGTTGTTTTGAGTTAATTCGCTTTCTTTAAAGTGATGACCGTAATCTCCGGCCAGGCTCCCAACCGCATGGGAAAGAGCACATAGCCCAGTCCGATGTTGACATATAGTCCGCGGTTGCCTTCCAGGTACATGCCTCTGTGTTCCGGATAGATGAATTTGGATATGGAAAAACCGAACAGGCTGATCTGCATGTCGTGGGTATGTCCCGATAAGGTCAGCTGTACGGAAGTGTCCGGGAGCACTTTCCTCCGCCAGTGGGTTGGATCGTGGCTGAGTAGCACGGTGAACATGCCGTCGGTTCCTTTCAGGGCCTTGGGCAGGTCTCCCCGGTCGGGGAAGGGAGGCTTTCCGCTGTTTTCTACTCCCGCCAGGGCGAGAGAGTCCTTACCTTTATATATAATATGTGAATCGTTCAGCAGCATTCTCCATCCCATACGGTTTTCGCGGGCAATCAGACTGTCTACATTAGCCAGGCGGTCATGCTCGGTGTTCCACTTTACGTAGGTGCCGTAATCGTGGTTCCCTAACACGGCGTACACGCCGTCGGGCGCTTTCAGTTGGGAGAATATCGGCATGAATTCCACCAGCTCGTCGGCTCGGCTGTTGACCAGGTCGCCGGTAAATACGGCCAGGTCGGCTTTTTGTTGGTTGCAGAGGGCAATGGCTTTCCGAAGCGCTTCCCCGTTGCCCTTCCAGCTTCCGGAATGGATGTCCGACAACTGCAGGATGCGGTAGCCGTTGAAGGCTTCCGGGAGGTCGGGCGAACAGAAAGTCACCTCTTTCACCTGAAAATATTCCTTGCCTTTGAGGGCACCGAACAGGATGTATCCGAAAACGAGTACGGCCGGAATCAAGGAAATTTTCCCATGGGGAACAGGCCGGCGGATGAGTTTCTTGAGCAGTCTCAGCAAGATGCTGGTCAGCATGAAGAGGGTCTTCGGAATGGTGACACACAAGGCCACAATCAGGTACGTTCCGAAATACTCATGCAATTGGTCGTGCCCGATAAGGAATACGACCAGAATCAAGAGTAGCACGAGGGTAGGCCACCAGAATCTCTGCTTCCATTTTTTATTGTGCCAGTGCGACAGATAGGTCTTGCAGATGTACCAGTCGGGCAAGAGGAACAAGGCCAGAAACAGAAGTGATACTCTTAATAGAATCATATTGGCAGGTTTAAATGGGGTTAGGATTGTAAGTTGGCAGCCAGGTATTTGCGTAACACGTCGGGCTCCATTTGTCGTCGGGCAGCATAATCCATGAGCTGTTCTTCATCGATTTTTCCCACGGCAAAATAGCGGGAAGCCGGATGCGCGAACATCAGTCCGCACACCGATGCATGCGGCTGCATCATCCCGTTCTCGGTGAGGCGGATGCCGATGCGTTTCATGTCGATGAGGCGGTCGAGCAGGAAGCTGACTGAAATATCCGGCAGGGAGGGGTAGCCCACGGCAGGACGGATGCCCTGATAATCTTCGTTCAGAAGCTGCTTCATGGTGAGGTGCTCGTCTTTGGCATAGCCCCAGACCTCCTTGCGCACGGTTTCGTGTATTTTTTCGGCAGCCGCTTCTGCCAGACGTTCTCCCAGCGTCTTGATGAGCAGGGCCTGATAGTCGTCGTGCAGGAACTCTTCTTCCATGGCCGGGTCGATGGTGGTAGCAAATCCTCCCACCGTATCCTTGATGCCCGATGAGAGCGGGCGCACAAAGTCACTCAGGCAAAGAAACGGGTCGTCGGGGCGTACACGGGTCTGCTGGCGGAGCAAGGGGAAAAAAGTTCCATCCAAGATCAGGTTGTCGCCGTCGGCATTGGCCTCCATAAGTCGGTAGATGGCATAAACGCCATATTTCCCGTCGATGTGGTTGAGCATGCGTACAGCTTCCTTATGCAATTGCATGGCTTCGGCAGCCTTGGCACGGTCGGTTTCCGGGAAAGAAGCCAGCCAGCCGGCCCGGCAGGCATCACAGCCATGAATGTCGGCAATGGTGGCGAAACGAGGCTGGAATCCCCACGCATGGAAGAAGTAAATCCAGTTGATGTATTCGGCCAGGTCGTGTATGTCGTAACGGACGGTGGTGATGTCTGTTTTCATGCGGTTTCTTTTATCGTTCAAATTTCAGGGCTTGTCCACGGTGAGCCTTGTCTACTTTTCCATTCTCATAAACTACTGCTCCGTTGACAAAGGTTTTCTCTACTTTTCCGTGGAATGTACGTCCTTCCATCGGGCTCCAGCCACACTTGCTTTCAATGCAGTCGGTAGTGACGGTCCATTCCTTGTGAGGATTCAGCAGCACCAGGTCGGCCTGATATCCCGGTCGGATGAAACCTCTCCGGCTGATTTGGAAGAGCTGGGCAGGTGCGTGACACATTTTCTGTACCAGTTGTTCCATCGAAAGCAGTCCTTCGTGCACCAGTTCATAGATGCTCACCAGCGAGAACTGTAGGGTAGGCATGCCGGATACCGCCTTCAGCGCACCACCTTGTTTCTCCGACAGCAGGTGAGGGGCGTGGTCGGTGGCAATCACGTCAATCAGGTTCGTGGTCAGTGCCTTTCTCAGGGCATCGCGGTCGGCTTTCGTCTTGATGCTCGGGTTGCATTTGATGCGGGCTCCCAAACGGGCATAGTCCTCGTCGCAGAACATCAGGTGTGACACACAGGCTTCCGCCGTGATTTTCTTTTCAGTCAGCGGACGGTCTTCCAGCAGGCCCAGTTCGCGTGCCGTACTGATGTGCAGAATGTGCAGGCGGGCTCCGGTTTCCTTGGCCAAGGCTACGGCCAGTGAGGAAGAACGGTAGCAAGCCTCCTCATCCCTTATCAGCGGGTGGAAAGAAATGTCGAGGTCCTCTCCATATTCTTGTTTGTAGCGTTCGGTATTTTGTCGGATGGTATTCTGGTCCTCACAGTGCGTGGCAATCAGCATGCCTGCTTCCGAGAAAATCTTTTTCAGCGCTTCCATGCGGTCTACCAGCATGTTGCCCGTGCTGGCTCCCATGAAGAGCTTTACGCCACAGACACGCGTCTTGTCCAGTTCTTTCAGAAGATGCGTATTGTTGTTGGTTGCTCCAAAATAGAACGAATAGTTCACGATGCACTTGGTGGCAGCATCCTGGAACTTGTTGTCCAGTGCTTCCAGGGTGGTCGTCTGCGGATTGCAGTTCGGCATGTCCATGAAAGAAGTTACCCCACCTGCTGCCGCAGCGGCCGTTTCGGTAGCCATATCGGCTTTTTGTGTCAGTCCCGGGTCACGGAAGTGTACATGATCGTCTATTACCCCCGGTAGCAGGAAGCATCCCTGGGCATCGATTTCTTCGTCACAGGCACTGGCGGGTTTTCCGTCTCCTTCGATGACCTCCTGAATTTTTTCTCCTTCAATGACTACGGAACCGGCAAACCGGCGTCCTTCGTTTACAACGATTGCATGATGTATCCACGTACGTTTCATAAAGATTCTTCAATTAGATTGTTTGGGGTATTTCTTGAACCAACTGTCCCATTTCAGTTGGATGACACCGAACACAGCTTCTCCGAAAATGCTGCTGTTCATCTTGGAGGTGCCCAGTTCACGGTTGATGAAAATGACCGGAACCTCGGTGATGTGAAAGCCGCATTTGAAGGCTGTGAATTTCATTTCAATCTGGAAGGCATAACCTTTGAAACGGATGCGGTCCAGATGAATGGTTTCAAGCACTTTGCGGCGGTAGCAGACGAAGCCGGCAGTGGTGTCGTGAATGGGCAGGCCGGTGATGAACCGCACGTATTTGGAGGCGAAGTACGACATCAGGACTCTTCCCATCGGCCAGTTGACCACATTGACTCCGCTCACGTAGCGTGAGCCGATGGACACATCCGCGCCGTCGTCGTGGCAGGCTTTGTAAAGCCGGGGCAGGTCGTTGGGATTGTGACTAAAGTCGGCGTCCATTTCGAATATGTAGTCATACCCATGTTCGATAGACCATTTGAAGCCGGTGATGTAGGCTGTTCCCAGTCCGAGTTTGCCTTTCCGTTCAATCATGAACAGGCGTTCGGGAAATTCTTTTTGCAGTCGGCGAACGATGTCGGCCGTACCGTCGGGAGAATTGTCTTCGATGACCAGAATGTGGAAACATTTTTCCAGTCCAAATACTGCCCGGATGATATTTTCGATATTTTCCTTCTCGTTATAAGTAGGAATTATCACAATACTGTCACTTGTCTGCATGGTGTTTTTATTATGTCGTGCAAAGATAATAAGAACTCGTGAAATTTGTGATATAATTAGGGAAATATCGGGCTGTGTTCAGGCCTAAATTATCCTTCGCAAAAACGCTTAGGCGTTTGCTTTTAAACGTCGAAGCGTTTCATCTGAAACGTCTAAGCGTTTTACTTCAAACGTCTAAGCGTTTTGTCTCAAACGCCGAAGTGTTTTGTTTGAAACGCTTCGACGTTTGAGGTGTACTGAAAATAGTTGTCAGT
>ULNJ01056522.1_pt1 | contig 12216 bp, 9 predicted proteins | sample 1951891 | NCBI WGS metagenome assembly ULNJ01 (sample SAMEA4835574, study PRJEB28245) | human gut metagenome | biome: gut microbiome; material: fecal sample | place: Denmark | collected 2008 | reverse complement strand
TTTCGTCACTGTGGCCACCATTCTTTCAATGTTTGGTGTTGCGGGCACGTACGCTAAGTTTGTCTCACGCGTTTCAAGTGGCAAGCGCACTATCCAAGCCGCGGGCTTTTTGATTCAAGCGGGCAACGGCGAAACATCAACAACAACGCGCGAAATCGTTGTAGCGCCGGGTGAAAGCGAAACGGTGACACTGCCTATTAAATACTTTTCTCAGGTAGACACTGAGTTTTTAAACCCAACCGCCACCACCACCGTTACGGGCAATGGCATCCTTGCTGAAAGCAATTGGAATAATCTTTTGGCCGAGTTCGCAACGTGGAAAACAACGATGGGCTATTCGGGTGACGCGCCCGCAACGCTAAGCGATATGTTTAAAGTTACATTTGGCAACAGCGGCGAAGACTTTGCGCTGGTTTTGGCCAACGCGCTTGAAGCCGCGGGTCTTTCGCGCATAACGGATAACCTTGTTGGGCGTATGAGCCCAAGCGCCACCGCAAGCATTGATGTGTCGGTTAACACTCGCCTTGAATGGGTGACTACAAGTGACGCGTTTGACACGTTTATGGGCTTTAAGTTCAGCCACGAGACCGTTGTGCCTACCGTTAACGTTAAATACGGCGTTATATGTCAACAATTTATCAATGCTGAAAACACGCCTGTAAGGGCTTATGTTGACGGCGCAATAAAGGCCACCTCAACTGACGCGGTTGGCCAAACGGTAAGCGAGTTCGCGGCCACTAACGCCACCCTTCCAACAAGCGAACAGTGCTGCGGCTGGTTCACCGACGCTGCCCTTACCCGCCCCGCAGAAGACGATATGATTATCAACTCGTCAACCACGCTTTACACCAAAACCGCCACCTTAACTGGCCTAACATTTACTGATATTGATGAGACGACCTGCTCCGTCGGCGGAACAAGCGCAAGCGGAAACGTGGTTATCCCGCGCACCCACAATGGCAAACTGGTCACCGCCGTCACCAAAAATGGGTTTAAAGGTAACACAGTGATGACAACTTGCGCGCTTCCAAACAGTATGCAGACGCTTAATGATTCTGCATTTCGCGAGGCTAGCGCGATGACGAGTTGTACTTTGCCAAATAGTATTACAACTATGGATGCAAGATGTTTTGTTCTAACCAAAAGTTTAAGTGGCGAAATAGTTATACCTATAAAAGTTAAGTCGTTAGGAAGAAGCGCTTTCGCTAGCACCAATTCGGTGAGTTTACAAATTACTAAGGTCACATTCCCAGAAGGTTTTGAAACTTTTACTGGAGTTGTTGACACGACTTACAACTATTTAAAAGGCCAACAGTTTCAATATTGTCAACAATTGAAAGAAGTAGTTTTGCCGTCAAACTTCTCAGGAGACCTTTTGGGGAGGCAATTTGCTTATTGCCCTAACCTTACTACTATTAATATTCAAAATGTTAAAAATATTGAGTACATGGCCTTTGGCGCTTGTGGAAAACTTGAAAACGTTGGCAGTTTATCTTCCGTTGAAAAAATAGGTATGCATGCTTTCAACACTTGCTCTTCTCTTAAATCTGTTGACTTGTCAAGCCTAACCGTTTTAGAGCAAGCGGGGTTTGCTAATTGCACATCACTTGTTGATGTTTATGGAATTAATAAACTTAAAACAATTGGTTATTCAGCATTTGGAAAATGTACAGCCTTACAATCAATATCTGTAAAAAATGTTGAAGTTATAAGTAAAACCGCTTTCAATACATGCACAGCTCTTACAAGTGTATCAGGGTTAGAAAATGTAACAACAATCGGTGATGGTGCATTCCAACTTTGTGCTGCCCTAACTAACGTTTCGGGACTTAAAACTCTTGAGAGTATTGGTTGGGCTGCATTTGCAGACTGCACTTCTCTTACAAAAATTAGTTTGCCAAGCACATTAAAATATATAGGCATTACTGCTTTCCAAAATACTGGTCTAACCTCTTTAAATTTGCCCGAGGGGCTTCTGTGGATTGGGGATTTCGCATTCAATCATTGTCGAAAACTCCAAAATGCAACTATAACCATTCCTTCAACCGTTATTCAAATTGGTGGACGTGAATATGTTGGCGCTAATAATGAAAATGGCATTTTGGGTACCCACGTTTTTTACCATACTGGAATTGAAGATGGTGGCTTGGCCGACAACCCTAATTACACCGGATATTTAAAATCATTTAGCGTTGCTGCGGGCAGCACGCACTTTGTTACTGATGAGTATGGCGCGCTTTATACCGCCGATTACAAATATCTTGTGGCCTACCCTGCTGGCAGCGATAACACTGAATTTGTTATGCACGAGGGCTGCGTTGACGCTTTTGAAATGGCGTTTAGCAGGGCGTATAATCTTAAATCAGTAACAATAGCCAACACGTTTGTTATTCGCGATTGGAATAATATTCCCGACAATTTTGAATGGCAAACTGGCGAGGTAGACAACCAAAGCGACGGACTTAACCTTGCAACTTATCTTTATTGTGGCATTGAAGAATTTAAGGTTAAGGCGGATAACCCTAATTACGTGTCGCACGATGGGATACTTTATAAAAAGGTTGCGGGCACGGCCGATAGTTATGAACTTATCGCCGTTCCGCCTAAAAAGGCTGTGGGCGCCGAACTTGTTATTTGGGAAAAGTGCACCCAAGTTAACGGCGTTTGCTGGTATTACGCAACTATCCCAACCAAAATTAAGTTTAAAACGGGCACCGTCATCGCTGCCGACGTTATCAAAGAAACGGGCAAACTTAAAAACAGCGAAAACACCGCCATCCCATACGAATTCTATTAAAAAACCACCCCACTAGCAACCTAGTGGGGTTTGTTTTTGTGAAAGAAATTTTACAACAGAATGCAGATGATGCCGCCCTTACCTTCGTTGACAATCTTTGAAAGGGTGCGGCGCATTTTAACTTGCGCTTCGTTTGGCAGTGCTTCAAGTTTGGTTGTTATCCCGTCGCGTACAAGGGCGCTAAGCGGCTTGCCAAACATATTGGTTTGCCAGATGCCTTGCGGGTTAGTTTCAAACTCGCTAAGCAGGTATTTCGCAAAGTTTTCGCTTTGCTCGGTTGAGCCGATAGCTGGGCTGATTTCGGTTTCAACGTCAACGCGCATAATGTGAAGGCTTGGCGCGCTGGCTTTAAGTTTAACGCCGCTGGCACTGCCCTTTTTGATAATCTGCGGCTCTTCAAGCGTCATTTCGTCCATCGTTGGCATAACAACGCCATAGCCCGTTTCTTTAACGCTGTCAAGCGCGGTTTTAAGTTTGTCGTATTCTTGTTTTGCGTGCGCCAAAAGTTTCATATAACTAAGCAGGTAAAAGTCGTCAGCAATCTCTGTGCCACACTCTTGGCTAAGCATTTTATAAAACAAGTTTTGGTTGACTTTAAGCCCAACGTTAACCGTGCCCGTTGCAAGGTCAAGCCCCGCAATCTCTGGGTGCGCGATGTTCTCGCTGCCCTCAAACGCCGCCTCAATCTTAAACGCGTCTTGCATAACGCGCATATCCTTGGTTGCCGCCTTTATGCCGCCCATAATCTCGACAATCGTTTCGTTTTCAAAAGGCAACGCCCTAACCCAACGCGGCATAACAAAACGCATTTTGCGGATAGGGAACTGATACAACACGGCGCCCAAAACCCGCGCGATGTCTTGCTCGGTCATATTTTTAACGTCAAGCGGAATAACCGACGTGGTGTATTTTTCTTGCAACTTTTGCGCTAGTTTAACGGCCGCGTCGCCATCTGGGTCGGTAGTGTTTAAAACAACAACAAACGGCTTGCCCGCCTCTTTAAGTTCGCGCGCAACACGCTCTTCGGCCGCAACATAATTAAGGCGGTTAATGTCGCCAATAGACCCGTCAGTGGTCACCAACACGCCGATGGTAGAGTGCTCAGCAATAACCTTGCGCGTCCCTATTTCGGCCGCCTCTTCAAACGGAATGTCGCTGTCGCTCCACGGGGTTTTAACCAGTCTTGGAGCGCCGTCTTCGGTATGTCCGCTTACGCCGTCAATAAGATACCCCACGCAGTCAATAAGCCTGAAATTAGCGCTTACACCCTCCGCAAGATTAACACGCGCCGCCTCGTTAGGCACAAATTTTGGCTGCATTGTCATAATCGTTTTTCCGTTGCCCGATTGTGGCAGTTCGTCGGTCGCACGGTCGCGCGCATAGCCGTTGTCCATTTTAGGCAAAACAAGCGTCTGCATAAAGCGCGAGATAAAGGTAGACTTGCCCGTTCTTACTGGCCCAACCACACCAACATATATATCCCCGCCCGAGCGCGTTGCGATATCGTTATACAAATCAAATTTCTCCATAAAAGCCTCCTTTTTTGATTGCTTATTATGGTTTATGCGCCCCGCCCCGCTTTTAGAACAAAAGACTACGTCATCCTTTTGCGCAGAGCGTCGATGATTTTGGCCTCTATGCGCGAGACCTGAACCTGACTTACGTTAAGCATTTGCGCCACCTCAGATTGCGTTTTACCACGAAAATACCTAAGCAAAAGTATTTTCTTGTCACGCTCGGGGAGGCGTTCTATCTCAGTTTTTAATATAAAATTGTCAAGCATTTGGTCGCTTTTGTCGTCAATAATCAGCTTGTCGATAAGGTGCGGGCTTGACTCTGACTTGTCGTCCGTCCGCTCATAAAGTGACACGGTATCTTTGGCGCTGTCAAGGGCAACAACGATATCTTCGGGGGCGGCGTCAAAGTGATTGGCAAGTTCGTCGATGGTCGGGCTGGTGTCGTGCGTTTTTTTGTGCTCGTCGATATACGCACGGACTTTAACCGACAGCGTTTTTATCGCACGGCTGACCTTTATCGCGCCGTCGTCACGCAAAAACCGCTTGATTTCGCCCGCAATCATCGGCACAGCATAAGTTGAAAACTTAACGCCAAACTGCTCGTCAAAATTTTTGATGGCCTTTAAAAAACCAACGCAGCCAAGTTGGTAAAGGTCGTCATACTCAACGCCCTTAAACTGAAACCGCTTTAAAACCGACTTAATAAGTGGAAAGTTGCCCGCCACCAGCCGCGATTTCGCGTCTTCGTCACCCACTTTTGCGCGCGCCAAAAGGTCACGCGTTTCGTCTTGCGTGAGAGGTGCAAAACTTTCATTTTCAATCATTTTTACGCCCTTATCACCTTTTTCATAACAACGATGACGCCGCCGCTTGGGTTGGGCTTAACGTCAAGGCTGTCCATAAAACTTTCCATAAGCGTAAAGCCCATACCGCTGCGCTCTTCTTTGGCTTTGGTTGTGAAAAACGGCTGGCGCGCCTGAGCGATGTCTGGGATACCAACGCCGTTATCAGCCACCGTGATTTGAACCAAGTTGCCCGCGATGCCAACGTGTATCATAACCTTGCCTTTTTTGCCCGCATAGCCGTGAACGATAGAGTTTGTTACGGCCTCGCTGACGGCGGTCTTGATGTCGCTAATCTCGCTTACTGACGGATTAAGGCCGATAATGAACGTAGCCACCATGCTGCGCGCAAACCCTTCGTTTGCTAAAAGCGCGTCAAAATACACGGTAAACTGGTTGTCAAAACCGCCCGCTGCCCCCTTATCACAACTATTATCTTTTTGAAAATTCTTTTCTTTTTCCATACCTTTCTCCTTTTGGTTTTTATATTAATTTTTTGTTTTTCTATGATTAAAAATTAATGCTGCTTTTTTATTATAGTCATTACCTTTTAACCGCAGCGGCGCATAAGCGTATAAATCCCGCTCATCTTTAAAATCTTGTCAATGTGGCCGTGCGCGTTTTTGATTTCTATCGCGATGCCCTTGCCAGAAAACTTGTTATAGCGCGCCAAAAGTACGCCGATACCCGTGCTGTCCATAAACGAAACGCCGCCAAGGTCAAGCGTAAGCGTCGCGCCCGCCTGCATCCCGTCAAGCACCTTATCTAGTGACAACCTGACGTGCTCGGCCGTGTACTCGTCAAGCTCGCCATCAAGCCGCGCCAAAACGCCGTTGCCATTATCAAACAAACTAATTTCCATTCCCCTCTCCTTTGAAATATTGGCTGCTTAGTAACAACACAAAACATACCCATCGTTTTTAGCAACTACTAGCAACACAAAACATACCCATCGTTTTTCGCTACTTTATTGTATCAAAGCAAAAAAATAAGGCCGACAAGAATTTTGTCAGCCCATGTCAAAATTTGACGTTAAATATAATTAAATGCTAAAAGTAGTACAATCGCACCTGTTCGCCCCAATCTTATAAGCGAAGCTGAACAGTCAAGTATTGAAATTTTAATAAAAATAATAATTAGGCGGTGGAAATCCAACTCACCTTTTTACAAATCGAACTCACGCGAAAAGTGACACCCCGCGCAATGCTAGGTTTGTTCTAGCGAAAACGCGTGTGTAATCGAACTCACCTTTATTACAAATCGAACTCACTTTTAAGTTATTAACAATAAAAAATCACCACAATATCTTGTGGTGACAACCATTTTTCTAACACAATATCTTGTGTTTTGGTGGGAGGTGGTGGATTCGAACCACCGAAGACGTAGTCAACGGATTTACAGTCCGCCCCATTTGGCCGCTCTGGAAACCTCCCATAAATATGAATACCGAACGATTGGGCAACCGCTCGGTATTGCTTGTGATTGTGGAGCCGGTGGTCGGAATCGAACCAACAACCGTCTGATTACAAGTCAGATGCTCTACCATTGAGCCACACCGGCGTATTTGGTGCCGCGGGGCGGAATCGAACCACCGACACGAGGATTTTCAGTCCTCTGCTCTACCGACTGAGCTACCGAGGCATAATGCCCGATGGGCACTTTAAGATTGGCGACTCGGATGGGACTCGAACCCACGACCTCTAGCGTGACAGGCTAGCGTTCTAACCGGCTGAACTACCGAGCCAACAAATATGGTGGGCCTTCACGGACTTGAACCGCGGACCGACCGGTTATGAGCCGGTTGCTCTAACCAACTGAGCTAAAGGCCCACACCCTAGCAAAATAAATATTGGTCGGGGTGAAGAGACTCGAACTCCCGGCCCCACGGACCCAAACCGCGTGCGCTACCAAACTGCGCTACACCCCGATAATGCTATTTATCTTGCGTTGACTTGTATATATTACAACAAAAAAAGTGCGTTGTCAATTATTTTTTACATTTTTTTAATAATTTTTGCAAGCACCAAGCAAAACCCGAACTTCTGCCTTTTTCGCGCCACAATTTAAAGTTTAACGATGGGATTGCCACGCTGCGCTCGCAATGACAACAATATTTAAACTTTCAACTTTAAAAGAGCCACCCTATATTTAATAGGATGGCTTATGAACAATATGTTTTTTTTAAATTCCAAGGTAATTGTGATATGTGATTAACTTTTTTAAATTCCAAGGTACTCGTCGTAGGTGATTGACTTGTCGTAGGTTTTAGTGCCGTTAATGACGATGATGCGGTTGGCGGTTGTTTGCATTAGTTCGTGGTCGTGGGTTGTAAAAAGCATTGGTGAGCGATAGTTGACCATCCCCTTGTTAAGCGCCGTGATGCTTTCAAGGTCAAGGTGGTTAGTTGGTTCGTCTAAAATCAAGACGTTGCCGGCTTTCAGCATAGCGCGCGCAAGCATACACCTAACCTTTTCGCCACCGCTTAACACTTTGGCCTTTTTATTGCCCTCTTCGCCGGTAAAAAGCATACGCCCCAGCCACGACCTTAAATACGTTTGGTCTTTCTCTTTGCTATATTGCGCCAGCCAGTCAACCAAACTCAAGTCGCAGCCCTCAAAATACTTGTCGTTATTTTCAGGCAGATAGCTTACCGTTGTCGTCGCGCCCCATTTAAACTCGCCGCCGTCCGCCTTTTCTTCGCCAACAAGGATTTTAAACAGCATTGTTATAACGTTCGCGCGGTCACTTAAAAAGCCGATTTTGTCATCTTTTGTTACGATGAAAGACACATTCTCAAAATAACCCTTTTTCGTTAATTTTTCAACGCGCAAAACCTCGTTGCCGACCTCGCGCTCTGGCCTGAAATCGATGTATGGGTATTTGCGGCTTGATGGCTTAATGTCAACAAACGTCAACTTTTCAAGTTCTTTTTTACGGCTGGTGGCCTGTTTAGACTTACTTGCATTAGCGCTAAAACGCGCAATAAACTCTTGAAGTTCTTTGGCGCGCTGTTCGGCCTTTTTGTTTTGCTCCTTAGCCTGACGCGCAAGCAGCTGGCTGGTTTCATACCAAAAGTCATAGTTGCCAACATACATATTAATTTTACCAAAATCGACGTCACAAATATGCGTGCAAATCTTGTTTAAAAAGTATCTGTTATGTGACACAACGATGACGGTGTTTTCAAAATTAAGCAGATAATTTTCAAGCCAATTGACGGTTTTTGCGTCAAGGTTGTTGGTAGGCTCGTCAAGCACCAAGATGTCTGGGTTCATAAACAGCGCCTTAGCAAGCAGCACCTTGACCTTGATTTTTGGCTCTACGTCTTGCATAAGCGTATAGAAAATGTCTTGCGGAACGCCAAGTTCACCAAGCAGGTTTTGCGCCTCGGGCTCTGCGTCCCAGCCGTTAAGCTCTAAAAACTCGTTTTCAAGTTCGCCCGCGCGAATGCCGTCTTCGTCGCTAAAATCGGGCTTAGCATAAAGCGCGTCCTTTTCGTGCATAATCTCAACAAGGCGCTTATGACCTAAAAGCACGGTCTCGATAACCGTTTTATCGTCAAACTCGTTTTGGTTTTGGCTTAAAACGCTCATACGCTTGCCCTTGTCGATAACAATTTCACCGCTTGATGGCTCAATTTGCCCTGACAAAAGTTTTAAAAACGTAGACTTACCCGCTCCGTTCGCCCCGATAATTCCATAGCAATTGCCCTTGTCAAACCTTAAATTTACATCTTCAAAAAGCACTCTTCCGCCGAATTGAAGCCTTACATTATTACATTGAATCATTGTTTCTCCTTTACGCCCGCCAAAACCGCACCCGTGTTCTTACAATTAAGAAAGGCCGAACAGATTAATAACAAACCCTTAAAAACCGTACGCCAAATCAATGTGCGATTACAAGCGATTGCAACTTTCGTAAGTGCAATATACCATAATTTAGTATAGTTGTCAAACTCCGCGCGCGCAAATCAAATTAAATGCGCGTTTTTTGATTAAATTTGGCTTTTTGGGGCAAACTATCAAAAAAGGAGACCAACAAGGAGACAACTATGAGCAAACAATCAAACAAAAAGGTTTATAAAAACAACCAACGCAAGCCCAAGACGCAGGCATCAAACGTCAACGGCTCAGTAAACATTTCAAGCGCAAAAAATGCAACAAACATCGCTAAGACTAACGCACACGAAAAAAGTTCGGGCGCAATGGATAAATCGGGCGCTAATGCTAGCGGTTCGGTGGCTAAAACTGCGGGTGATGCTAAGGGTGTAGCAATGGCTAAAACTGCGGGTGGAGCTAAGGGTGTAGCAAAAGAAAAGGCAAAACGCGCAAAGGGTTCGCGCACGAAAATGGCGGCCAATTACAACGCTGCGGCGCTTGACGAGGCCAAAACCAATAGAGACGTACACCTTAAATCGGCGAACGGGCAAAAGAACCAAACCAACGACTTTACTGACACCAAACAGCGCCACATCACCAAGCGCAACACGCCAACAGACACGTGGCTTTGGGCGATTATCATCATCGGCGGCGTGCTTTTGGCGGGCGGGCTGGCTACCCTTCTTGGCGGACAAATGTTTAACTTTCGCGCGCACACCTTGCCTCAGGGCGTCGTGCCGAAAATCGTATTCCCGATAGCGTGGGCGGCCATCTACATTATGCTTGGAGTGTCAGCGTTTTTGGCATTTTTAAGCCCCAATCAAAACGCGCAGACCCGCCGCGGCGACATCATTTGGTTTTCAATCAACCTGCTTTTTAACATTATGTGGCCACTGTTCTTTTTCAGGCTTGACTTGCTTATCATAAGCACCATCATCTGCGGCATCGTTTTAGTTACCTCAATCATCACAAACTATCGCTTTTATTATCGCAACCTCGCGGCAGGCATACTCTATTCAATTTACACGCTTTGGCTTATGTACGCATTTTACCTTAATCTTGGCATCTGTCTTTTAAACGCATAGACGGTTTAGGTAAATATTACATTTGTGTAGCCCCCATATGTAAAGTATGCGGCCTAAAAAAATCATCTTGGCACAGACACTGATATACAGATACTGATATATGGCAAATCTTCAATATTAAAAAAATACTCTTCGTTACTGTTTAACTAAGAGTATTTTTTGTTAAAGACTATTTTAGGGTCAACCGCCTTTATGCAACGGGAACAATTTTGATGTTGGCCGCACGCATTTTGGTTTCATCAACAACGATAGTAAGGATGCGTGCTGCGTCGTCGCCTGTGAAGCCATTGGTTTTAACGATGACATTAAGGTTGTCGCCCGACACCGTCACAATTGCATCGTCATAGCCAGCCGCCGAAATTAAGCCTTCCAAAACAAGTTCCTTCTCCATTTGTGCAACAAGGGCAAGTTTCTTGTTGGTGGCCGTTGCAACATAGTCGCTTGAACTTGACGAGCTTGTGATGATCGCGTCAAGGTATTCAAGTTCAAGGTTGCGCGTGTAGGTGCGGTCGGCGCGGTAGGTGGCAAAAAAGTTGGTTTCAGTTGTCGTACCTGTTGGGGTTTTAGACGCCGTCCTTGTAAGTGCCACGTTAAGATAGCCCGTAACAACAAGCAAGATGGCCATCCCGATTAAGATAAACAATTTTTTCTTTTTAGTTAGCATAGATTTTCCCTCCTTAAAAAACAAAATTTTCATAACCTATCTCCCCTCTAAGATGTGTATATTAGATGCAGGAATGTGCAAAACAGCCGAAAGCGCATCACTAAGGCTAAGTTTTATCCGTGGATCACCCACTCCCTTTGCAACAATTAAAACGCCTTTAATTTCAGGGTAGTAAGTCTCTACCACAACGGGCTGCGTTTGCGTTCCGTCTTTAATAAAGGTTATGCTTGACGACGACACAATATTACCACCATTTTCAGTTTTTTGTTCGTCAGTGGCATAAATAATTTTTGGCGACGAATCAACCGAAACAAACACGCGCGCGCAAGAAACTCCGCTTACCCCCGACACAAGAGCCGCCAACCTACTTTCAAGATTTTCAATATAACTTTTGGCCGACACCGATTCGCTGGTCGGGCTTGATTTTAATTTTCCAGTGCCGATTGATTTAAAACAATTAAGTGCTAAGCCAACCACTAAAAGCACTAAAACACACAACACACAGACCTTTAATTTGCTCATCTTTTTAGACTCGCTATCCCCACTTTTTTTGCGTGAAAAAAGCAATTTAAATTTGTCTAGTATTGATGGTTTTTTGTTGTCATCTGCCATAACTTTGACCCCCTCCTAATTTTAAATTTTTTATATTTTAATTTTCTGTTATTTTGATGCTATTTTATTAATGATTTAGTGCTTGTTAATTTATTCGCCGTTTTTAATTTTCTGCACTTTTGATATTATTTTTGTATTTTTATGCACTTTTTTCGTGTTTTGTGTTCAATTTTGCGTTTTTTAGATAAACAATTTTAATTATGTATAGAAGATTTATAACGAAATAGACTTAACAAAATCGATAATCGGGACGGCTAAAACTGCTAACAAAAACACCCCAATAACCGCCTTAACAAATGGCTTTAATTTGCCTTCAGGAAGCAAAAAATTGATTAAATTTTCAATAACAACACACGCAATCACCGCCATTGAAATTTGACCTAACATCATCTTTAACCACCCTTATGTTTTATATATTTTTATATTCGTAAAATCTTTAAAATATTCGCAAGTTTCAGCGCCAACAATGCACGCTTAGATAACATTAACAGTAATAATTATCATAACAAGGCTAAATAAAAACATAAGCGCAACACCGATTAAAATGGCGCTTAACATCTTAAACGCGTTGGCAACCGAGTCTAAGATTTCGGCAACCTTAGAATCACCTAGCGGTTCAACTAAACCACTTAAAAAGCGCGACGAAAGACTGAAAAGCGCAATAGAAATTATCGGGCCGATGACGGTTGCAACTAAAAGCAAAATGCCACCAAACCCCACCGAGTTTTTAATAAGAATGCCTGACACTCTTACCATTTCAAACCCGTCGCTAACAAACCCGCCAAGATACGGGACATAATTTTTTATGGCGTATTTGGTTG
>ULNJ01034168.1_pt1 | contig 12254 bp, 9 predicted proteins | sample 1951891 | NCBI WGS metagenome assembly ULNJ01 (sample SAMEA4835574, study PRJEB28245) | human gut metagenome | biome: gut microbiome; material: fecal sample | place: Denmark | collected 2008 | reverse complement strand
GTATTAAAACGTATCATCAAAGAGCTAGTTGGCTATAGTATATGGCAAGAAGTATACTAACAAAATTTAAAAATGAATGGTGATAAAATGGAATATTTAGACAAAAATAGTACTGATATCCAACAAATTATAAAAATTAATTTGGATAAAGGTGAAGTAATGTCATATAATTTCTCTGATAAAGTTGAATATAATAATAATGAAGAATCCTATGTAATACTGTCTTTGTAATCATTTCATCATTTCCTAATATTAGAGGCCACTTGTCAAATGCAATGTTACTAGTAAATATAGTCAATCTTTTTGATTTTTAATAAGAAACATAAATGCTCATTGATAAAAATTAAATGATATTGACAAAATTTCTCATATAATGTATAATGTAGACATAAGAAAAGAGAATTCAGCTATAAAAATTATTTAAAGTTTTTTTGTAATAATTGTTGTAGCATTATGTGGGAGCATAGCTGTTGTAGAAGCAAAGGGAATAAAAATCATAAAAGATAATAATCCTGATGGTATATTTGTATTATCAATTGACAATTAAAATCATTTTATTGATATTGATGAAGAAATAACTGTAGGTTATGTAATGCAAAAATTAGGCAATGAAACGATTTTTCCTGGTACTTGTGGAGTTTCTATTATTGTTTGAGACAAGGACTTTGGAGTGCTATGTTGTTCCGCTAAAAATTCAATTGGAAGTTTTGTTTATAGTTACAGATAACAGTGTTTAAAAATATAATTGAGTGCAAGTGACACAAGTAGTATATTTACTATCGATACAAAAGTTGTAACAAATTGATAAAATATATTAATATTTATCTTATTATTAAAGTGTTAAAGTGATGATATTAGCAAAAAGTATGAAAATTAAATTTCTAAGTCTACTTTAATACATTCTTAGAAATAAGCTCTCTTCGCATAAAAGGAGTTTTTTTGTCTAAAAAAAATATTATATGTAGTTTGCATATAATAGTATTGATAGAATGTAAAAGACAGTATGGCTTGGTTTATTTGTTTTTTAGTTTCGATTGTTATATCTTATATAATATTTCTGTTAACAATAATTTTGTACAACAATTTCAAAGTAAAAATACAAAAATAAAGACGCCATTGTAGATGATATACGAATTAATTATTAAAAAAAGAATACAAAAGGGTGCCAAATAAATTTCTTAAAAAACTAGACTTGTGACAGAATGTAATCGTAAATTAAAATTGCTCATATGCTCGTAAAACTTTAGGCTAGTAAACGACAATATTAATTAAACAAGTAAAGTAATCTGCTGAATTAGTTATCAAGAATTATAAAACGATAATATAACTATTTTGTGTAAATAATTAATTACACACATTTTGTAAAAGAAAAATGGTATAAGATCAAAAGTAAGGCACTTGTATTTATAAACAGATTTACTTCATAAGTGGTAACAGATGCCCAAAACGTATGGGTGCTCTTGTGGTAGTCTGTTTTCACAAGAAACAGACCATATATTAACTTTGCTAAATATACTATCAACAACTTATCTTGTAATGAATGTTACTAGGTAAAATGATAAAGCATTTGATATGCACATAACATAGTAAAATAAGTTAAGAAGCAGAAACCTGACATTACAATTACATTGCTTTATTACAACGTTTCGGATTAGACTATTGTATATAAAATAAAGCATGCCAAAGGTGTCGATGATATCGATGCTTTCTTTTATGAATACGTGTCGTCTGACTATCTTGCTATTTTAATAAAAATTTAAAGGAGATTTCTATGAAAAAAGATTTAAAAATCATTACATTGATTGTAATTATGTTGCTATGTCTTATAATGGTTAGTTGCGGTAAAAAAAATACATCCGTAAACACATTGATTGATGAAAGTGGCATAACTGTGTATGGAACATTTGAAAAAGGGTCCACACTAGAAGTAAAAAAACAATCTGCCGAAAGTCAACAAGGCAAAGAAGCTATTATGGCAATCAATAAACCATATGATAGTGCGCAAATCGCCATATTTGATATAGCCATAGCTAGAAACGGAGAAAAAGTGCAACCAGAAGGTAAAGTAAAGATAACTTTGCCAATACCATTTGAGGCAAAACATGGTTATGTTACCTATCATATCAAAGAGGACAATACAGTAGAAGAGCTTAGTACAATTGTTACTGATGATAAAATATCCTTTGAAACAACAAGCTTTTCTTATTTCATAGTTGCAGGTTTAGTACAAGCCGATGAACAACATATACACAATTATGTTGAAAAGATTACTGATAAAAACCTCGTTGATAATGCAACCTGCCAAAGAAAAGCTGTTTATCGTCTAGTTTGTAGTATTTGCGGCAATTTAGGTAGAGAAACTTTTGAGTATGGTGAACTTGCTTCACATAATTTAAGAGAAGAAAAAGGTTATAGCCCAACGTGTGAAAAACCGGGACTTACGCATGGAAAAAGATGTATAAACTATGGATGTACATATACTGAACAAGAGGAAATTCCAGCTCTTGATCATGACATGCAGGATGTTGAGAAAAAAGATCCAACTTGTACTGAGAACGGTTGGAAAGCATACAAAAGATGCAATCATTATTGTGGTAAAACTGAGGGATACGAAGAAATTCCCGCAACAGGACATAATATGACTATACACGTTCCACGAGTAGAGCCTACTTGTGAAAAATGGGGAAAAGAAGAATATTATAAATGTGCCAATGAAGGATGTGTTGAGCATACAGATTATAAGGGTATACCAGCTCTTGGTCATGACGAGGTAGAGCATCTAGCTAAAGATCCTACTTGCATAGAGGAAGGATATTGGCGAACATATTACACATGTACGCGTTGCGATTATACATCTAATACAGAGAGTAATATTAGGGAAGCATTAGGTCATTTACTTGAACACCATGAGGCTAAAGAACCTGACTGTCTACCTGGTTGGAATGAGTACGATGTTTGTAAACGTGACGGATGTGATTATAATACTAAAGTGGAAATTCCTGCTAATGGTAAGCATAGCTATGTGTGTGATGTTTGTACTACTTGTGGTGAATGTAATCCAACAAAATATACTCGAGAAGGTAATTATATTTACTTTGGTCACTGGCCTCAAAGTTGTGAAAAAGATGAAAACACGATTGCCAAACTTTTAGAAATTGCGGGAGATTATCCAAAATATACGACGGATTCAAATGATAATAATTGGCTTCATTATGAGGATGCTGCTAATATATGGTATAAAGATATTACTTATAATGGTGTAAAATATCGTGGCATTATAAGAAATGACGTTAGATGGATAGGTTCAACTAGTTGTAGATATTGGTATAATCAAAATGGATATGGTGGAACGATGTATTGGTTTAGATTTGAACCAATCAAGTGGAGAATTCTTACAATAAATGGTAATTCAGCATTTTTGATGAGTGAATTAGCTTTAGATTTATGGAAACCACAGTTGAATTTTACTTCAGATAAGGGTCTTTCTTATAATACTGACCAGGGCGTACCTGAAGGAATTTATGCTAATAATTGGGAATACTCCTTTATTCGTAAATGGTTAAATGAAACCTTCTATAACGATGTATTTAATGATTTACAAAAAGATATCATTAAAATAACCCTTGTTGATAATAGTGCGAGAAGTTGTAATCCCAACGAATATCCAAAATATTTTAAGGATGGAAAGAATCAGTTTGCGGAACAAGCTCAAAATACAAATGATAAAATATTCTTATTATCTGTACAAGAAGTAACTACTGAAGCGTATGGTTTTTCTAAAGAAATAGGGAATGATTCAGCAAGAGCATTAGGAACAACAGATTTCGCAAGATTCCAAGGACTATGTTCTTATTTAAATGAAGGAAGAGGCGACTTTAGTAGAACTGAAGGTACAGTGAATTGGTTGACGCGTTCACCATACGAAGATTATGCCACTTATAGCCAAGGACTTTCTATCCATACTGTACATAGTGGAATATATCCTGGTAGGTTGAATTTTCCTCTTGATATTGGTGGAATTGTACCTGCACTTTGGATTAATTTAAAATAATACATGAACATATATAACATAAAAGGAGTCGCTTTGCTTATGACGAGCGACTCTAATATCAAAAATAAAAATATACGCAAATAATAATTGCAACGCATTCTCCTATTCTTATGTCTTATCCAAATGCTGACTTTATACATTTAGATGATGTGATAAAGTGTATGAATTATAGAAATTAATCATACTTTGCTGTATAGAAAATGATGATTTAGTGTCCATATAAATTATTCAATATATTATTTTCAAATGATGAAATATAAAAAATGCTAGAAGTGGATGTAACAAAATTTAAAAGAGACTGAAAAAATAGGCTAATAATTAAAAATTATGGTGCTGTAAAAATAGGTTGATAATTAAAATTAAAAATTTTAATTATTGACGATAAATCGTCTCTGTCAAGAATTATGTTGATAAAAAAAGTCAATCAATGCTCATATTATCTGAGTGTTGGTTGGCTTTTTATTGTCATATAGAAAGCGGCTTTGTAAAATCTTTTTGGGTAAAGAAAAAGATAAAATTAAATTATATAATTAAAAGTAATTTAAATTCATTTAATATTAAGGCGTATTATGAATATAATTATTTCATTAATACCTACAATAGTTCGTATTATAAAATATGCATAATTAAACGAATAGTGAGTTTGGTGGGGTTTGGTTTATTTGTTTATTATTAATTTCGATTGTTGTTTCTTATATGATAATTCTCTTAATAATGGTTTTATAAAACAATTATAAAAGATAAAATACAAAAATAAAAGATTTAACTTCGATTGAATATATAAATTAAACTTTAATTGTTCAATTACTTTTTTATTATAATTTGTTATTTCATAACTATTGAAAAAAAATCAAATTATGTTATAATAAACATAAATAATCGCGGAGGTGTATTATGGCAGTGTTAACTTTAAAAAATGTAAAAAAAGTATACCATATTGGAGAAATTACTATACCTGCAGTAGAAAATGTTTCCTTTGAACTAAATGAGGGTGAATTTGTTGTTATTCTTGGGGCATCAGGAGCTGGAAAAACTACGCTTTTAAATTTGCTTGGTGGAATGGATAGAGCAACAAGTGGAGAAATTATTGTCGATGGTAAAAATATAACTAAGTTTAATAAGAAAGAACTTGCTAACTACAGACGCAATGATGTTGGATTTGTATTCCAATTTTACAACTTAATGCCTAATTTAACAGCACTTGAAAATGTTGAAATAGCTATTGAGATTTGCAATAATCACTTAGATCCTAAAAATGTGTTAGAAGAAGTAGGACTTGCTGATAGACTTAATAATTTCCCAGCAGAATTATCAGGTGGGGAGCAACAAAGAGTTTCCATTGCGCGGGCCATTGCAAAAAACCCGAAGTTGATACTTTGCGATGAACCAACTGGAGCACTTGACTACGTAACAGGTAAAAAAATCTTACAATTATTACAAGAGCTTTCAAGAAAAGATAATAAACTTATTATTATTGTAACTCATAATGCTGCATTAAAAGCAATGGCAGATAAGGTTATAAAAATTAAAAGTGGTAATGTAGAATGTATTGAAGTAAATGAAAATCCTGTCCCAGTTGAGGTGATAGAGTGGTAAAGACATATTTTAAAATAGTTAGAAGAATGTTTAGAAAACAACTAACAAGGCTTCTATCACTTATTGGTGTAATTCTAATTTCAGTTGGTTTTGTATCAGGAATTGGGTCTCCTACAGATATGATAAAAGATAGTATTGAAAATTATTATAAAAACCAAAATGTTAGTGACTTTATAATAAAAAGTAAAGGTGGTAGTTTTTCTGAAGAAGAGATCAATAAAATTAAAAGTCATTTCGGTGAAAAAAATGTTGAAACAGGTACATCACTAGATATAAGAACAAGTGAAAAAAAATCTTTAAGATTATATTTTGTAGATTTTGAAAAATGGAATATCAATGTACCCGAACTTGTTAATGGTGAAAAAATAAACATAGGTGATAAAAATCAAGTTTATGCAGAAGTTAAAGATAATAAAATTAAAGGATATAATATTGGAGAAAAGGTTGAGGTAAATTTAAAAGAAGCATTGGATCTCCATTTTGAATGTAAAATAAATGTAACAGTAAAAGGAATAGTTATGAGTCCACTTACTTTTGGAAAAGACGGGGAACCAAGTTATAATAATCCTGAAGATACAAAAACACCTGAAAACATTGTGGAGATTAATAAGCTAGATTTGTTAGAAAACATTATATATTGTCCAAAAGAAGTATGTCCTTTTCTACCAGTAGGGGATATTTACGTGAAAATTGAAAATAGAAATTTATTTAATTCTTTTTCAAAGAACTACGAAAAATATATAGAAGAACAAAAAGAAGAAATTACTAGTCTACTTGGTGAAAACATAAAGATAATTACTCTTGATGATAATTATAGTTTTAAATCAATAATATCAAGTGCTGATAAAGTAAGAGGAATAGGAAATATTTTGATGATTATATTTTTAGCTGTTACGCTATTGGTTGTTTTATCATCAATGATGAGATTAATGGATGAAGAACGTTCACAAATTGCATGCCTTAAGACTTTAGGATTTAGTAGTTTTACTATCGTAATGAAATATATTTTCTTTGCACTTGTTGCATTAGCAGTTGGTGGTGCAATAGGATTCTTTGTTGGATATGGTGTATCATGGCTAATATGTAATATTTTTAATTATGGTCATGTAATGCCACCAATTGATGTAATTGTTAATCCTGGATATTTCTTCTTATCAGTTGGAATAATCATTATTGTAACACTACTAGCAACTTTTAGTCTTGGTATGAAACTTGCAAATAATGAACCTGCTATTTTATTGAGACCCAAAGTTCCTAAATCAGGAAAGAGAATTTTGCTTGAAAAAATGCCATTTATCTGGAATCATTTAGAATTCAAGTATAAATCTTCATTTAGAAATGTTTTGAGATACAAAACAAGATTTATGATGATGTTCATATCAATTGCTGTATCAACTGGTTTAGTGTTTGCTGGTCTTGCTTTATTAGATATTTGCATATTCAGTGATTTTGGTTCGCCTTCAATTATTGGTATTGCCATAGTAGTTGTAATTTTTGCAGGTTTATTAACTATGGTTGTTATTAATACACTAACGACAATAAATATAAGCGAACGAAATAGGGAAATTGCTACCTTAATGGTTTTAGGATATTATGATGGTGAGATTTGTGGGTATATTTATCGTGAAATTTATATTAGTGCATTCCTCGGCATTCTTTTAGGATATCCTACTGGAATCGGACTCGCAACATTAGTTTTTAAAACAATGGAATTTGGTGAAGTAAAAGATGTAAGTTGGTTCATGTGGCTTATTGTTCCAGTCGTTGTGTTTGGCTTCACTTTACTTGTAACCTTAATACTAAGCCCAAAAATTATAAAAACTAATATGAACGAAAGCTTAAAAGCAATCGAATAGGAGAAAAATTAAGTGCTATAAGAAAATGATTTTGCAGTTTATTTCGTAATAAAAAAAGTAAAACAAAACCAAAATATTAAATTAATTGTACCTGGATTTTTTTATAAAATGAAGTTTTGAAGAGATAACTGTCAAAGAAAAATCCAATATTAATAGTTATAAAAAGAAATTAAAACGATAATTGCTTTTATAATGAGTTTAATGATTATAATGTGTTTAACTGAATGTGGCGAAGAAAGCAATGTTAAATCAATTGAAGAGGAAATAAATTATATTTCTAATATGGATAATTCTGATGAAAAAATGATTAAGATTATGAATCTTGAAAAAGAAATTAAAAAATTATCAACAGAGGAGAAAAATAATATTAAAAATTTGGAATTATTTTATGATGAAGCTAAAAATACATCCATAGAATTAAAGGAAAATGTTAGTTGGAGTGAATGTTTAAATAAGGAAGTTAATTATTTAACATTAAATGATTTTATTAATATAGAAAACATTAATAAAATGAGACTTATTAAAAACTTTGACTCAACTTTCATTTTTATAGAAAAAAAAGAAATAATCAACGATATAGTTAATTTGATTGATATTCCATATACAAATGTATTAAATAATGATGTTGACATAAGTGATCAATTGACTTCAAATTCTGCAGAGTTCTATAGTTATGAATTATTCATAGATGATAATTATTGTATGAGTTTTTATGCGTATTCAAATGGCTATGTTTGGCTTAGTGCAAAAGTTAATAATATTGATAATGCATATGTATCAATTGTTAAAATAGATTTTGATAAACTAAAGGATATTTGCTCATTTGAAAATTTAAGAAAGAAATAAGTTTATATGAAATTGTCAAATATGATTATGAAGGAAAATTTTGTAGTAAAAAATTTAATGATTAATTTACTAATAAAAAATGAAAGTTAATTTTATCGATTGAGTGTAATAATTAATAGATTATGTTAATTGTTCTAGTATTGGAGATGTATATAATGACAAATGATATATGCTATTTTCACAATAATTTCATGGCCTTGCTATGATGAAAAGGTGAAAATAGCTTTTTTTGTGAGTAGATAATAAAAAGAAATATAATCATACAATATTTAAAAATTTATCTACAATTTATTGACATTATAATATTCTAAGTGATATACTTATTTAGTTCAAAAAACGTTTTGTTTAATTTCTATGTTTTTATAGGAGGCTTGAACATATGAAAACAAAAGATATGACAGTTGGCAATTCTTTTTGGGCTTTGTTATTATTTTCAATTCCTATGATATTATCAGTCACTTTGCAACAATTATATAATTTAGCTGATAATTTTATTGCTGGACATTTTATTGAATCTGTTGATAGTTTTGATGCTGTAGGTATTGTATATCCAATTACTGTAGTGTTCTTAGATATAGCCGTTGGTTTTGGCGTAGGATGTGGTCTTGTAAGTGCTAAATGTTTCGGTGCTAAAAATTATAATTCTTTAAAGAAAACTTATAAAATAGGCCTTATTGGTTCACTTGTATTAGGTTTGGCAACAACAATAATTGGCTTAGCAATTATTTATCCTTTACTTAATGGGATGATTAATAGTAATAATGGTGAAGGATGCTTTAATGAAGCATTAAAATATATGATAATTTATATCATAGGTATTATCTTCTTGTTTATTTATAACTTTTCAATGTATATGTTCCAATCATTTGGAAACTCAAAAACTCCTTTATACTTTTTGATTTTCTCAACTCTTTTGAACGTAGCACTTGATTTATTGTTTGTTATTCCTATTAAATTAGGCAGTGCAGGATTAGCTTTAGGAACAGTTATTTCCGAAGGTATTGCTGCTATTCTTTCTCTACTAGTATTAAAGAAAAGCGTTAATAAACTTGAAAAAGAGAAAATAAAAGGTTTCGATACAGGTATTTTTAAAGAAATAATTTCAATAGCAATTCCTAGTATTTTGCAAGGTTTATTTATCTCAATTGGAGGAGTTTTAATAACAACAATTTTAACTTCAATTGGAGGAAATTATGTAGCTGGGGGTTATTCAGCAGCTTATAAAATATGTTACATTGCTATAAATATATTTACAGTTTTATGTAATGCATTATCAAATTTTGTTTCTCAAAATGTTGGTGCGGGTAAATTTGATAGGCTTTCCGAAGGTTATTTCTCAGCATTTTCATTGTGCTTAATATTTTGTGTATTAGCTACAATTATAATTCTCCCTTTAAAAGGTTTTTGGGTTGAGATATTCTTATCTGATAAAAATGATGAAAATGTTGATTTAATTATTAACTCTGGTAAATTATTTATTTCTTGTGTTGTCCCTTTCTTTGTTTTTATGGCTGTAAAAATACCTCTTGATGGTGTATTGAAGGGTTCAAACGATATGTTTGGTTTTACAATAGGAACATCCGTTGATTTAGTCATAAGGGTTGTTGGAGCATTTGTATTTGGTAAAATATTTGGATACGAAGGAATCTTTTTCGCTTGGCCATTAGGTTGGGGAATTGGAATGATAATTTCAATAATTATGTTTTCTATAGGTAGATGGAAAAAGAAATGTAATTATCCTTCAGATCTTAAATTTAAATTAAATTTTAAAATGAAATAATATTTATTTGAATCTATATTAGACTAACAGAATGTAAATGTTAGTCTTTTAATTATCAGTTTTAAAATTAGATATGAATAAAACCTTGACTACTATGTATTATTTTGATAAAATATTAATAAGTATTGTTAATAAAATTAAAATAACTAGTAATGAGAATAAAAATATAAGGAGGCTAGTTTTATGGAAAAGAAATCATTTAATCGTGGAACTATGACTGGTGGAATTGTTAGAATTATAATTGCTCTAGTTGCTATGCTAATTGCTATTAAAGTAATTAGTTCTGGTATTGGCTCTTACGATCCAGAAGATAAATTTGGAACTATTTTTATGTGTATAATTGGAGGAATTATGATCATTGCATCAATAGGCTTTATCTGTAATGGTGTCAAAATGATTATTGATGGCAGAAAATCCTTAGAAGTTGCTAGAAGTGGACACCCTGAGAATGGTAGAATAATTGATCTATCAGAAACTGAAGTTACTGAAAATAATAATGGATGTGTTTCTAATTATACAATATATAATTTAAAATTTGAATACACTGATGACTTTGGAAATTTGTGTGAAAGTCAAGAACAAATAAGCTTAAAGCTTTATGAAATCCTTAAGCAAAAAACTCTTGTTCCTATTCTTGTATATAAAGAACGTGCAATCTTTGATAAAAAGAGATTTGATAGTGAAAATATGTAATTGAAGATTATAATTAATTGTATGTAAAAATAATCATTTTGACTGATTCAAGTAATAGAGTTAATTCAAAATGATTTTTTATATACTCTATTAAGTTGTGATTTAAGATAAATTGAATAACAAGTAAGCATAAAAATAATGTTTATTAATAAAATATTAAATTTTGAAAGTAATTTAAAAGATTTTATCTCACTTTCTGAGATTAATAATCTATTTTTATGCCATGGAAAAGTAATATATTTTAATGTTATAATATTCTTGTAAATATGTTTACATTATAAATGGCCATTAAAAAAAACAAGGAGACCTATATGAATTTAAGTAAAAACATTAAGAATTTAAGAATATCTAAAAAAATGACACAAGAAGAAATAGCCCAGCTTTTAGGAACAACATCAAAATCAGTTTCGCGATGGGAACAAGGTATAACATATCCTGATATAACATTACTACCACTTATAGCTAATATTTTTGAAGTTACAGTAGATGAATTACTTGGAGTTGAGAGTATTAAACAAGATGAATATGTAAAGGCATTAAAAAAACAAGGAAACGAATATGCTATGAATAATGATTACGAAAGTGAATTATTATTATGGCAAGAAGCATATAAGAAATTTCCTAATTATGATGAGATAAAAGTAAACTTAGTTAGCATTATGAACACTATAAATATAATTACAAATAAACTAAAGTATACCGATGAGATAGTTAAACTTTCAGAAAATATTCTTGAAAAGTCAACTGATAATTTGATTAGACTTAAAGCAACAAATTATCTTGTACAATTATATTCACAAATGGATAACAAAGAAATGGCTGAACTGTATGCAAAAAAATTACCAGATGATTTGTTACTTTTTAGAAATATAATTGAAACAAGATATTTAGAAAACAATAAATTACTAACTTCTATTCAAATAAACATTGATGATTTCATTAGTGAAATTGGTCGTGAATCAGAGTTTATTATTTATGATAACAGAATGAAAACATCAAATGAGTACAAAAAAGAATATCTTGAAAGATTAATAAAAATAGAAGAGTTATTTTTTGTGAAAGATGATGATTATGGATATCATGCCATACCATTAATTTTTGAATATATTAAACTTGCAAGGCTTGAGATTGTGATAAATAATAACGAAGAACTTGTGAGAAGTTATTTACTTAATATCATAAAAATAATTGATTATGTAATTAATTTCAAACCTCATATGTTGAAATCTCCATTTATGAATCAAATAGAATGCAAAAGCATTAAAGGATATTCATCAGTTATAGATAATCTAAAACAAAATATTTTAAATGAGTTAACTAAAGATGAATTTAATGAATATAAAAGTTGTGAAGAATATATTAATCTATTAAATAAAATTAATATTATTTAATATTAATTTATGATTTCTTATATATTAATCTAAGTATTTGT
>ULNJ01019387.1_pt1 | contig 12308 bp, 15 predicted proteins | sample 1951891 | NCBI WGS metagenome assembly ULNJ01 (sample SAMEA4835574, study PRJEB28245) | human gut metagenome | biome: gut microbiome; material: fecal sample | place: Denmark | collected 2008 | reverse complement strand
TAAAACAATTGAATCTTGGAGAGATATGGATAAATATCTAAAAGAATTCGGTTATAATGAAATAGATGAATAAAAAATAAATAAGTAATCATAATTATATTGGTGATAAAAATGAAAGAAATGTTATGGTTACTTTTTGAAAATACAGGGAAAATAGAATATTATTTAAAATATAAGGAGCTTGATGATGGACAAAGTAGAGGGAATAGTAGTAAGTGAAATAGATTACCGCGATACAAGTAAAATTATTAATGTACTTTCACCAAATGGCTTAATAGGAATGATAGCCAAAGGCTGTAAAAGCCCTAAAAGTGTATTAAGATCTTGCACTGATAAATTAACTTATGGTAATTTTTATATAAAATATAAAGAAAATAAATTATCAACTCTAAATAATTTTGATAATTTAAACAGCTTTAAAAATATAAGAACCGACTTTATAAAATTAGGTTTCAGTATGTATTTACTCGATCTAAGTTATCAAGTAGCACGCGATAATTTTAACTCCCAAATCTATTATGATTTAATCGAATCTCTAAAAAAAATAGATAACAATATCAACCCCTTAATGATAACTAATGTTCTCGAACTTAAATATTTAAACATCCTTGGCGTAAGCCCAATACTAGATAGATGCGCTATATGTAATAGCAAAAATAATATAGTTGGCCTATCAAGTAGCAAAGGTGGCCTCATCTGCGCTAATTGCTTTAATAATGATATGGAAGTAAGTGAAAAAGCAATTAAATTAATAAGACTATACTATTTAGTTGATATAAAAAAAATTGAAAGTTTTAACGTTAGTAAATCTATAGTAAATGAAATAAATAGATTTATCGATGATTATTATGAAAGATATACAGGATTATATTTAAACAGTAAAAAAATAGTAAACAATATGTTTGACTTGACATAAAAAATGTGGTATTATATCTATCTATTAGGGGGAATAGATATGATTAATAATGGTTGGATAGATGCTAATGGAAATATAATTTCGGTTAAAGAAAATATAAATGATAGTGCATTTAATTATTGTGAAAAATATTTGCCGCCACATATAAAAAACATATTACATTTATATATAATTAAATATGGTAACATAAGTGAAATTGAAAGAAAAAAAGATGTATATGCTGATTTTCTAGTTATAGTATTAGGCTTCATTAAAATAAGTAATGGTAAAGTATGTGTTCCCGAACACAGATACGAAGACTATACAAAAAAATATAAAAAAATATATGACCATTTCAATTTTAAAGAAATGATTTACCCAAAACTTATCTTTAATAGAACTAATGGTGAATTTATGAGTTATAATGAAAAATCAATGTCATTTAAAAAAAATGTTGCAAGTGCATAAAAATGTGTTATAATTTATTTATGAATGCGATGAAGGTGTGGAAAACTGGAGCAATGTATTTTAAAGATTCTCTATAGAATAAAGTAGGGTGGAACCACGAAAAATCGTCCCTATAAATATAGGGAATCTTTTATTTTAAGGAGGATATATGGAAAAAATAACAATGGATGATTTAGTTAATTATTCAAAACAATATGGATTTGTATTTCAAGGAAGTGAAATATATGGAGGACTTGCAAATAGTTTTGATTTCGGTCCATTAGGAACAGAACTTAAAAATAACATTAAAAAAGCTTGGATGAAAAAATTTGTTGAAGAAGATATTAATAACGTTAAACTTGATAGCGCTATTCTTATGAATCCAAAAGTTTGGGAAGCAAGTGGTCACTTATCAACATTTGCTGATCCATTAATCGATTGCCGTGAATGTAAAAGTAGATATAGAGCAGATAAATTAATCGAAGACTATACAAAAGGCGAAATTACCGGTGATGGAATGAGTAATGAAGAACTTATTAACTATATAAATGAACATAATATCGTTTGTCCAAAATGCGGTAAACTTAATTATACAGATATAAGACAATTCAATTTAATGTTTAAAACATTTCAAGGTGTTACTGAAGATTCGAAAAATACTATCTATTTAAGACCAGAAACCGCACAAGGAATATTTACAAACTTTATGAATGTTCAAAGAAGTATGAGATTAAAAGTACCATTTGGTATTGGTCAAATAGGTAAAAGTTTTAGAAATGAAATAACTCCAGGTAATTTTATATTTAGAGTTCGTGAATTCGAGCAAATGGAACTTGAGTTCTTCTGTAAACCAGGAACAGAATTAGAATGGTTCAACTATTATAAAAATGCATGTTTTAACTTTTTACTAAGTTTAGGTATTAAGAAAGAAAACTTAAGAATGCGTGATCACTCTAAAGAAGAACTATGTTTCTATAGTAATGCAACAACAGATATTGAATATAATTTTCCATTCGGATTCGGTGAATTATGGGGAATCGCTAGTAGAACTGATTATGACTTAAAACAACACACAAAGTTCTCTGGTGAAAATCTATCATATTTAGATCCAGAAACTAATGAAAGATATGTTCCATATGTAATTGAACCATCATTAGGAGTTGAAAGATTATTCTTAACAATACTAAGTGATGCCTATACAAAAGAAGAATTAGAAAATGGTGAAGTAAGAGAAGTTTTAAAAATTCATCCTTTCCTAGCACCTTACAAAGTTTGTATCTTACCATTAATTAAGAAAAATCATAGTTCTAAAGCAATGGAAGTTTATAAAAACTTATGCTCTCATTTTCCAGTTAGCTATGATGAATCAGGTAATATTGGTAAAAGATATAGAAGATCAGATGCAATAGGTACACCATTTGCAATCACAATTGATGATAATACAATTAATGATAATACAGTAACAGTTCGTGATCGCGATACAATGAAACAGGAAGTTGTAAACATTGATGATTTGGTAAACTATATTGAAGAAAAGATAAAGTTTTAGGACATTTAGATGTCCTTTTTTGTTAGTTTTGACTTTAATTGACTATTTTTGTGGAAATATATACATTTTTAAGAAAAAAATGCTAAAAAATGTTGAAAAAAAATATTTGTAGTGCTATAATACAACTAGAAAAAGGGGAGAGGAGGGATTAGAATGACAAAAGTTATAGTTAGAAATGGTAATGTTGATTCAGCTTTACGTACATTTAAGCAAAAGACTGTTAAAGAGGGCCTCCTAAAAGAAGTTAGAAAAAAAGAAAGTTATATGAAACCTGGCGAAAAGCGTAGGGAAGCTAAAAAAGAGGCTATTAAAAATAGTCGTCGTAGAGAAAGAAATAGGGGCTAAGGCTCCTTTTATTGTAAAGAAAGGGATAAATATGAAAGAAAGAATATTAGAAGATTTAAAAAATGCTATGAAAAATCAAGATAAAGAAACTTTATCTACTATTAGAATGTTAAAAGGTGCATTACAATTAGAAGAAATTAATAAAAAGCAAGAATTAACTGATGATGAAATAATCACAATAGTTGGTAAACAAATAAAAACAAGAAAAGAATCTATTCTTGAATTTGAAAAAGCAGGAAGAACTGATTTAGCTGATAAAACAAAAGCAGAAATTGTTATTTTAGAAAAATATTTGCCAGAACAATTAAGTTTAGAAGAAGTTAATAAAATAATTGATGAAGCGTTTGATAAAATTAAACCAACAAGTATGAAAGATATGAAAGACCTTATGGCTTATATAAATCCACTTGTTAAAGGAAAAGCAGATATGGGTTATGTAAGTAAATCAATAAAAGATAGGTTAAATTAATAAATATTTTTTATATAATGTGCATATATATAATTAGAAAAATATGCGTTCTAGTTTGACATTTATATGGTTATTATGGTATCATTATAATGTCTTAGGACAATAAGGGTGATAATTTAATGAATCATATATTAGATGATAAAGAATACTATGACATAGTTTCTGACATTATAAATAATGATGAATTTGATAAAATAAAGAAAATTGAACATCACGGAATAACAAGATATGAACACAGTTTAAAAGTTTCTTATAGAGCATATAAGATTGCTAAATTTCTTAAACTTAATGCTTATGAAACAGCAAGAGCTGGTTTACTTCACGATTTTTTTATTAGTTCAAATAATCAAAGTAAGATGAAAAAATGTATTTCTACATTTACTCATCCATATAAAGCAGTAAAAACAGTTAGCAAAAACTTTAATGTAAGTGATAGGGAACTTGATATTATTAAAACACATATGTTTCCTGTTAACTTATCAATTCCCAAATATGCTGAAAGTTGGGTTGTCAATTTAGTTGACAAATGTATTGGTACTTATGAGTTTTCAGTAAAGTTTGGTAATAAGTTTAATTATGCTGCTAACCTAGCAATAGTATTATTTATGAATATTATGAAATAACTATGGTAACATAGTTATTTTTGTGTTATAATGTACTTGTTGTCTCCGTAGCTCAGTAGGATAGAGCGACTCCCTCCTAAGGAGTAGGTCGTTGGTTCGATTCCAATCGGGGACACCATTAGTTATTTAGTTCTTATTTTATAAGAACTTTTTATATTAATAAGTTCGTTGGATCTCATAATATAATCATCATCATATTCGTTAATATTACAGCCTTTAGGTAGAAAATACGTAGTAATTTATTGCCGTTTTTATTTGAGACTCTTTTGCAAGATGAATAATGATGAGCAAAGTAAGTTTTAGTTTTAAGATATTTCTCAATGTTTTTCCATTTGGAAAACCCAACACCATTATCAAAAGTAATGGTTTTAAATATGTCTGATAGTTTATAATCATTTAATTCAGGATATTTTTTCTTTAATAACTTAACAGCTTTATAGACAGACAGATTTTGTAGATTTTTACGAGATGGTAAAATTTCGAAGTGTTATTATCCATTGCTAATAGAATTACTGAATAAAAAATCAGGTATGAATTTTGAGGTTAGTAAAGATGACTATATTGAATTAAGAGATATTGTAAATGGCTGGGATGCTATAGAAAAAATGAATGGCGATATTCCTTTCTGTGAGTATTGTAGAGAGTATTTAGATGAGTATAAATGGGAAGCACATCATAAAAATGATAGTGATTATTCTAGCTATGTATTAAAAAAGAGAATGTGATATAATTATTTTATAATATAGAAGGGATGAAATAATGAAACAATTTAAACATTTAGGAGCTTATGGTTTAATAATAAAAGATGAAAAAATAGTTTTGATAAAAAAAGTAGGAGGCCCTTATAATGGAAAATTAGACCTACCGGGAGGAACTATAGAATGGGGTGAAACTCCAGAGCAAACATTAATTAGAGAATTAAATGAAGAAGTAGGAATTGATGTAATTAAATATGAACTGTTTGATGCTAATTCAATTGTATTTGAATGGATACATAAAGAAGAATTAGAGAGAGGTCATCATTTAGGAATTTTTTATAAAGTGTTAGACTATAATAATGAATTGTTAGAAGATATTAAAATAGATGAAAAAAATGATGATTCACTTGGAGCCAAATTCTATGAAATAGGTAAATTAAAGAAAAGTGAACTATCAGATATAGCAAATTTAGAAATTGAAAAATTAGGGTATAAATTAGAAGATTAATATTAGGAGTTTTTTATGGATTTTATATTTATTTTAGCACAAATTTTAGCATTTGTTGCTTGCAGACTTAATTACTTGTTTGTTTATAGTTATATCTAATGTTGTTTCTATAATAAGATATGATATAAAAAAGAGCTAATTTTTAGCATAATTTAATAAAAAACTCTTGACAATATATTCACAAATATTATATATTGAATACGACGTTTTGCAAAGAATCTACATTTTTAATAAAAACAACTTTGACTACATATTAAATATGTGGTTTTTTGCGTTTCATTTTGTCAGGTTCTTTGCTATGGAAGGAGTTGATAAAATGTCATTCATCGAAGTTAAAAACATATCTAAAACATTTAAAGTTCCAATTAAACAAGGAATTTTAAAAGATTTCTTTAATAGGAAATATAGGTATATTAAAGCAATTGATAATATATCGTTTTCTATTAAGAAAGGAGAAATTGTCGGTTACATTGGACCAAATGGTGCCGGAAAATCAACAACAATTAAAATACTATCCGGTATTCTACATCCAGATTCTGGAAAAGTTGTAATTGATAAAAAAGTACCATATGAAGAAAGAATCAAATATGTTAAAGAAATTGGCGTAGTATTTGGTCAAAGAAGTCAACTATGGTGGGATGTACCAGCAATCGATTCATTTAATTTATTAAAAGAAATATATAAATTAGATGATAATGTATTTAAAGAAACTCTAAACGAATTAATCGAAATATTATCTCTAAAAGATATAATAAATATTCCAGTTAGACAATTAAGTTTAGGATCAAGAATGAAACTTGAAATAGCAGCATCACTAATCCACAAACCCAAAATACTATTTTTAGATGAACCAACCATTGGACTTGATGCCATCTCTAAAAAAGATGTAAGAGAATTTATTAAAAAAATAAATAAGAAAAATAATATAACAATCATTCTTACAACCCATGATATGAATGATATAGAAGCTCTTGCAAAAAGAATTATTTTAATCGGAAAAGGTAAGAAATTATACGACGGAACACTAAATGAACTCAAAAAAGATTACGGCTATATAAGAACAATAAGTGTTAAAACAAAAGATAAAATAAATATCAAAAAAAATTATATAGTCTCGCAAAAGAAAAATGATGATACCATAGAATTTAAAATTGATACCAGAAAAATTGAACTAAATAAGTTTATTAATAATTTAACAAACAATATCTCTATTATTGACTTAGAAATTGACGATAATAATATGGATGATATTGTAGTTAAATTATATGAGGATTTTAATATATGATAGCATATTTCAAAATGAAGTTTATAGTAGGACTTCAATATAGAGCATCAGCATTTGCAGCAATTTTAACACAAATATTTTTTGGCATTGTATATATATCAGTCTATTTAGCCTGTTATGAATCAGGAACAACATCTAATTTACCAGTGCCACTTAATGAACTAGTTAGTTACCTCTGGCTAAATCAAATCTTTTTCGCACTTATTTATCTATGGTATAAAGATAATGATATACTTACTTTAATTAAAACAGGAAATATCTCATATGAATTATGTAGACCACAAGACTTATATAATATGTGGTTTTCTAAAATACTAGGTGAAAGACTATCTAGTGTTACCCTTAGATTTCCCCTAGTATTAATACTAGCAATCTTACTTCCAAAACCATATAATTTAACAATTGACTTAAATTTAATAAACATAATTGTATTTTTAATAACCTTTATACTCGGTATATTCCTGATGGTATCTTTTACAATGTTTTATCATACCATTTGCTTAATAACACTTGATGAAAAAGGAATTATAAATATTATAATGGTCCTTGCTGATATTTTATCAGGCTTAACATTACCAATTCCATTTTTTCCACTATTCTTAAGAAATATATGTAATATTTTACCATTTAGATATATAAGTGATTTGTCATTTCGATTACTCGTTGGTAATATTGCCATAAAAGAAGGATTAATAGGAATTATAATTCAAATAATATGGATTATTATATTTATAATTTCCGGAAGATTAATTGTCAAAAAATCATTAAAGAAAGTAGTACTACAAGGAGGTTAAAATGAAATTATACTTTAAATTTATGAAAATGCATTTAAACTGTCAATTACAATATAAAATCTCATTTATTCTATCATTCATCTCTCAGTTTTTTGTTTTTTCGGATACTATTTCACTATAATATGTTTATTTGATACCTTTTCAAGTGTTAAAGGATTTACCCTATATGAAGTCTTGTTAACATTTTCTATAATTCAATTTGGCTTTGCCTTTTGCGAAACTTTCTTTCGGGGCATAGATACATTTGATAAACTAATTATAAGTGGAAACTTTGATAAAATCTTATTAAGACCACGAAATATATTGCTCCAAACATTTGCTGAAGAAGTTAACTTTACTAAACTATCTCGTTTGTTACAAGCTTTTATTATACTAATTATTTCTATCATAAAAATAGATGTCAAATGGAATACATTAAAAGCTTTAACCCTTATATTTATGGTTATAAGTTCCATTATTATATTTTTAGGAGTATTTATCCTAGCAGTATCGTATTGCTTTTTTACAATCAAAGGCTTAGAAGTAAGAAACATCTTTACAGACGGAGGTAAACATATGGCTCAGTGGCCAATCGGTATATTTAAAAAAGGATTTATCTTTATTTTTACATTTATAATACCATATGGCTTTGTTAATTATTATCCACTTTTATATCTATTAGATAAAGAAAAAAATAATTTATTCATTTTTTCACCACTAATAACAATAATCTATTTAATTCCTTGTATTTTACTTTTCTATAAAGGAATCAAAAAATATTCGAGCACAGGCTGATTTTTATTTACTTTATATTTCACATTTGCTATAATTTAAGTATAATGATGGAGGAAATATGAATAAAAAAATATTAATAAGCACCAATATTGCTATTTATATAGTTATAATATTTTTATCTTGTTACTTTATTATGATACCAAATATAAAAAAACTAAACGAAACAAATAAAATGAAGGTATATACTAATGAAGAAAGAGTTAATCTAATAAATGAAACAAATAGAAAATATGACGAATTAGAAAAACAAAAATCAAACGAATATATTGATAAAAAAACAGAAATACAAAATAAATATGATAAGCTTAATGAAGAAGTAAAAACAAAATATGATAGATTAATTAGTGAGATGAACTCTAAATATGATAAAAAACACAAAGAATACAGTAATAAAATGGTTAATGTTGAATCATCTAAAAATAGAGAGTTTTGGGCAAACGGATTCAGTAAAAGATTTTATGAACTAGACAATGAATATGTATCATTAGCGAAGGCAAGAGGAAAAATCGAAACTGAAAGAGCCGAAGAAAAAAGAAATTATGAAAGTGAAAAATATAATGAAACAGCTAGAAACAATGAATTATTAGAAGATGAAATTGCAAATAATTCAAAAGAAAGAGAAAAAGAATTAGATAGTCTTTATACACTTAGAACAAATGAATTAAATAAAATTAATTCAAACAATAGAAAAATAAGAGAATTAAAAAGAAGTTATATACTATGTATTATAATAAGTATAGTAATAATTGTTTTACCTCTAATATATGTTGTATTCATATATAACTATTTTACAAAACTATTAAATAATGTAAAAGAAAAATGGAGTCAAGTAGAAGTAATGCTAAAACAAAGAACTGATTTAATCCCAAATATTGTAGAAACAGTTAAAGGTTACTCTAATTATGAAAAAAAGACTCTAACAGAAGTAATTAATGCAAGAAATGAAGCCATAAAATCATCTAATAAAGAAGATGAAATTGAAACAAATAAAAAACTAGGTAACCTAGTTAAAAAAATGATTGTTTCATTTGAAAAATATCCAGAATTAAAAGCTGACAAAAACTTTATGGACTTACAAAACAACTTAGTTAATATAGAAAATAGTCTATCATTAGCACGAAGTCGTTACAATAGAGCAGTTTTAGCCTATAAAAACTCACTTGAAATGTTTCCATCAAATATGTTTGGCATAATATTTAATTTTAAACCAGAAATGTTTTTTGAAATGTCAAAAGATGAAGCTGAAACAATTAAAATAAAGTTTTAATCAAACTATGTTTATAAAGCATAGTTTTTTTAATATTTAAATTTGACTGATATTTGATAGTATGATACTATTTATATGTATTAAAAAAGGGGGAAAACTTATGAATACAAAATCTTTAATTATTAACGCAGGTAGTTCATCATTAAAGTTTAGTTTGTATGAAATGCCTGAAAAAAAAGAATTAATTAATGGTAATGTTGAAAAAATTGGTTTAGAAGATTCTTTCGTAACATTAAAACTAAATGGAGAAAAAATTAAGCACAAGTTTGTTGTAAAAGATCATAGTGATGCCGCTATGGTAATGATAAAAGAACTAATTGATAATAAAGTAATAGAAAATATCAATGATATTAATGATATAGGTCATCGTATTTTACACGGCGGTGAGTTCTATGCTGATTCAGTTGTAATTGATGAAGAAGTTCTAAATAATATTGTTTATTTAACTAAATTAGGACCTTTACATCATCCAGGTGAAATCGCAGTTATCAAAAAAATGATGGAACTTTTACCTAATACACCAAATGTTGCTGTATTTGATACAGCATTCCATCAAACAATGCCAAAAGAAAGTTATATTTATGCAGTTCCCTATGAATGGTATACAAAATATGGCGTAAGAAAATATGGTTTTCACGGAACAAGCCATAAGTATATTACAAGTGTAATGCAAGAAAAATTAAACAAAGAAGATGTCAATATAATTAGCTGTCATCTAGGTAGTGGTGCATCTATAGCTTGTATAAAAGATGGCAAAGTATATGATACAACAATGGGTATTACTCCTTTAGATGGAATTATTATGGGTACTAGATCTGGTTCAATCGATCCTTCAATTATTACTTATATGATGCAAGAATCAGGTAAAACAGCTTATGAAGTTATTGATGACTTAAATAAGAAAAGTGGTTTACTTGGTATTTGTTCTAAAAGTGACTTTAGAGATGTTGAAGATTTAATTAGTAAAAATGATCAAAATGCAATGCTTGCCTTTAAAAAGTTTAGAAACTCAGTAGCGCATGCAATTGCCAATTATTATGTTGATTTAGATGCTAATGTTGATGCAATTATTTTTACAGCCGGAATTGGTGAAAATGTAGAAAGTATCAGAGCAGCAATTATAAATATGCTTGCAAAAAGTTTGCATCTTGAACTAGATAAAATAGAAAATAGTAAAATAGCAAAATTCAAAGAAAAACACGAAGGAATTATTACAACAAGTAATTCAAGTATCCCTGTTTATGTTATTCCAACAGATGAAGAATCTATGATTCTAAATGATACTTATGAATTAGCCAATTCAAAAAAATTAAGTTTTAAGAAATAGGTGATTTTATGGATAGAGTATTAGAGTTTATTGATGATAATATAGCAAGTAGTATTTATGGAAGAAAAACAGTAAATGGTAGATATCATCATAATAGTAGTTATTCTTCTGCAAACAGTATTGTTAAACATGGTATTTTATCAATGAAAGATTTACATAATTCAGGTATAAATATTTATTCTTTAGATGCTTTAGAAAGAGCAAGTAATCATTTATCACACATTAATGGTAATGATGGTATTTCTTTATCAGTTGTTGGATTAACTGATTTATATAAAGATGAAGATGAATATGATCCATATAAACTAGAATGTGTTGACTTTGTTGTTGATGATAGTATTAAAGCTTGCCGTTCAACTTTACATTACGGTAATGAATTCATTAGTTATAATTCAATTCCAAATGATAAAATAAATGCTGTTGATATCAGATTAAGAAAGTATTTAAGATTAGCATCTAATATAAATGATGTTAATAAAGCAATTAGATATTATGAAGACTTAAGAGAAATAGCAAGTGCCTTAAAAGAATGTTCACTTGATATTCCTTTAAGAGAAATGTCAAGCGATAATTATGTACTTGATATAGATAGGGTATCAAATATGCCTAAAATAAAGACTTTATTCAAATAAAGTCTTTTTATTATATTTGACAGTATATAATATAAATTGTATAATAAATCTAATTTTGAGTGAGGTTTTATGGAAAAGAATATAAATGATTTTTATAAGGAAATATTAAAAGGAAAAGATGTTAGTATTCCTAACATTAAAAGCTGGGAATTAATAAAAGAAAAAAATAAAAATAATTCGGATTTAATCGCATTAAGCGAAGCTGACAAAAAAATAACATATGGAGAAATGTTTGATAATTTTGAAAAAAATGCAAAAGCCTTTTCATCACTAGGAATAAATCGTCATAATAATTCAAGAGTGCTTGTATTGATGCCAAATGTTGCTGAAACTTGTTATATTGATTATGCCTTGGATATGACAGGAGCAGTATGCGATTTCATTGATCCAACATCTTCGTACGATAAGGTAAAAAAATATGTGGAAAATGAAAAAATAACAGATATTATTTCTCTTGATCTAATGTTTTTAAAAACACTATATAATAAAAGAAAAGAATTAAAAGAAAAGTATGGAATCAAGAATATGATAATATATCATAGTGATTTTATGACTAAGGTGTTACCAAGAAGCATAAGAATATATTCAGAACTTATAAATAAAGTAATTGATAAAAAAGTTCTAAAAATGGAAAATATTATTAATGATAGTAGATATGAAAATATTACATATGACCATTTAGATTCTAAAAATTT
>ULNJ01023431.1_pt1 | contig 12339 bp, 12 predicted proteins | sample 1951891 | NCBI WGS metagenome assembly ULNJ01 (sample SAMEA4835574, study PRJEB28245) | human gut metagenome | biome: gut microbiome; material: fecal sample | place: Denmark | collected 2008 | reverse complement strand
TCGGCAGTATTAGGCATGGTTCACTTGTCAGATTGGGTGTTCTCTGGCATGGGGAATGGGTACGATGGCGATATAAGCGACTCTGCCACGTTACAACCTTTAAGCATCATGATTGCCGTTATTGCCATCATCGGACTAATACGCGGCATATCCCAAGTCAATCCCTTTATGGAGTTTGCCACATCCATGAACGATTATGCTACTACCCATATATCAGGAAATCTTCAATCTGATGAAAATGAAGGGAACTTGCAAATCAATGTCTCCTCAGATGATGGTAGAAGCAAAGCTGAAAAGCTGACAGATTTGAAGGGCTTGATGGATGCAGGAATCATTACTGAAGAGGAATTTGTCAATATGAAACGTAAAATTTTAAATTCTTAATAAATTATGAAAAGTAAGACAACAGCGGCCATCCTCGCAATTTTCTTGGGCGGATTGGGAATCCATCGTTTTTATTTAGGTGAAAATTCTAAAGGATTTATCTATCTTATAATTCAAATTATTTGTTGTATAGGCGCGTTTTTTAGTCCTATCTTAGGAATGGTATTTCCATTCTTAGGTCTTTTAGCTGGAGTACCTTGTATAGTTATTTCAGTTATATTAGGGATTATTGGTTTTATAGAAGGTATTATATTGTTATGTAAAGATGACGATGATTTTAATTATAGGTACAACCAAGGCATCAAGCCTTACTCTCCTTATTATACACAAAAGAATGCTACTCAACAGTCGGAACCTCAAAACCAGCAAAATAAACAGACGCAAGATATAACAGAGAGTCATTCCTTTGAAAATAATAAAACTAAACAACTTCTAGATCTTAAGGAACTTGTAGATAAAGGAATACTTACAAAAGAAGAGTTTGAAAATGAAAAACAGAAAATCTTAAATTCATAGGCTTATGGCAATAACGGATGAAAATAAATCAACCATAGAGAGACTGAAAGAACTAAAGTCCCTCTATGAAGCAGGCATATTGTCAAAAGAGGAAATGGAGGCTGAAAAGGCTGAAATACTTGGCACAGACAAGCCCAAAGATACATCGACAGACCACCTGCCTCCACATCCATCGACCACGCCACCCATGTCACCTACACCGGCCATAAATGCGGAAGCCGAAGACGGGCAGGACATTGACTATGACGCATACATCAACGAGGAAGAGCCGTTCTGGCATTCCACAAAAGGTACGGTCACAATTATCACAATATTGGCAGTTGCTATAGTAGCCGTCATCTTTGGTGTAAGGCAATGCGGCAGCGGTAATACGTCCGGCGCATACGGAGCGGTCTCATTAAGCGCAGACACGTCGTATACCGACACCACGAATTATACCTTTGAGAACGAACCTGTCAACGAATTCAAGCATATAAAGGAAGTAAAAGGGAACTTGGATGTAGACATTCAATGGCCTTTGGCATTGGAGGGGGTCGATGACATCAAGCAGTTACAGCGTTGCATAATAGATAGAGTGGGTATTTCTAAGACAAATGACATTAACACCTGCATTGATGACTTATCTGAAGAACTGAGGGAAAGAGATGCTGAAGAGGGTAATTTCACCGTTAAATATAAAGGAAAACTTGGTGATTGGCATGTTTTCAACATAAATCTTTTCGTAAATTGGGGCGTTGACGTACCTGGAATATTAATAGGTGATATGTATTATGACAACGAACTTGGGCGCGACTTGACTTTTGCGGACATCGCAAAAAGTGAGGATTCAATGAACAATTTCTTAAACTATTATTGGGACAGCGTTACACCTCCATCAAATGAATGGTTTGAAATAACACCTAACGGAATAATTTTTACTTGGTTTTCTCCTATCAACGCTGATTTTAGTTTCTTTTTGGATTACTATGAAATGGACGACATTCTATCAGAAACGTTCAAAAAGAAAGTTAACAAAATCATGCCTGATGATAAGTGGGTAACTCTTAAGTTCTCCAGAGAAATGAACGATCCAGACGTAGAAGATTCATGGCCAATAGAAATATCATTCCAACGCAAAGGCCAACAAATACGTAATTGCATATATAAAAATGTAAGAATTGGTGGCAAGATACACATGAAAGGAGAAGTGGCAGGAGACTATTTCATCCTGACAGGGAAGGATGGGACCAACGATTTTCGCATAATGTTAAATAAAAAGATGGATGAAGAAAGTACTGCCTTTGACGGGACGAATGAGCTTACTATTACTTCAGAATTTGGTTAACCACAAAGAATCTATTAGTTGATGGATGCATTAACCAAAGTAGCGTGTACAATGCAATAACGCACTGAGATTTATTTCTTGGTGCGTTTTTTATTTTTCCAAGTCTCTTAATAAAATCTTCCACACTTAGTATCATTATTTTTTGTCATCCAAAGCGATAAAACGCACTCATCAACCCCTTAAAACCTAATCAATGAGATTTAACATAAAACGTCTGAAAGTGATAAAACGCGCCTTTGGAAGTCTCAAATTCTAACTAATGTAATGAAAATATTTGTAAATCATGCTTATAAATAATTTATTGAATAAGTTTACAGACGAAGTAAAGTACTCTGCAGACTGTCAGGATTGTGTTTCTCCTGATGTTATTGAAAGAAAAGAAAACACTGTAATAGTGCCCGACAAGTTCAAGGAGGATATAGAAGCACTTGAAACTTATATCGGCAGGAAACTTGAAACCGGACTCTGCATTAAGGTTGACTTGTCTGAATTGTTGACCGTAATACCAAGGGAGAGGAAAAGGACAGACGCTTACAAGACTTTGGTGCAGTACCTTAAGGACGAGTTCGAAATAGACTTGATTATAAACTCTAAAAAGCAGAAAATAAAAATCTAAAAGCACTATGAAAATAAAAAGATTGAAAGATAACAAAGTAAGGGCTATAATGAGCAACGGCGACATAATGGAGGTAAAGTACAAATCGGAGTTGCTGGACCGGATAGCAGAAGACCTCAAAGCTATGGAGTGTGAATCTTCGGACACTGATTTCGGATTATTCACGGATGATGATGTCTGGTCTTTGTATGAGTTCCTTTTGATGAGACACAAGGACGATTGGATAGTGGTTGACGACATCAAAGATGAAGTTTCCGAAGATGATTACAGCATGGAAGAAACTTGTTACGAGGAGGAGTATTCTTACGAAGAGGAGCATATTGACGAGGATGATAAAACTGATAACTTCAATTATTAAAAAATAAGATTATGAAGAAAGTATTTTTAGTGGGAAAGGTTTACGAGATGGAGCCGGCCACAATAATGAGTGTTCAACAGGAAATCCAGAATGTTTTTGACTGTATTATAGAAGAGGAACGCAGAGTGGTTTTCGCCGTTTGTAGTCCGGCAGAAAATGTATTCGAGTTCACGTTTAACCGCACATCATTGCAGAACCTGGTGGAGGAAGGCAAAATCAATTCTGCCGATGCTGACACTATAACTGGAACGGGACTAAATGACTTCATGATGCCTGTGCCTTATCCAAGCGCGCCGTTCGGGAGTCATTTCAATTGTTTCATCGGTATTGACGATTTTATTGAAAGCTACAAGAAGTCTGCAAGGAAGTTGGGTGCAAGCCGCATGAAGGACATCAAACTGGAGATAACCCCCGAATATGTAAAGCTGAAATTAACATATTAATTAAGGTGTGACAATGCAACGTGAGTATGCCGTCAGGAAATATAATCTTGGCGGCATTCTTTTTATCAGACATTTATCGCGCAAAAAGACAAAAAAGGGAGCCCGAAAGCCCTTAAAATCTTACTATTGTATTAAATAAAAAAATTATTATGGAACAAGTAAAAAATTTTGATTTTATGACAAACGTTACTTTAACCCAACGTATCAACTACACAAAGTTCAACCTCGGTTATGGAACAGTTGACGATGTTATGAAAATCATCAGGGAAGGAAATATCCTGATGAATGATTATGAAATTGGCCAGTACTCTTTGAAGTGGGCTGTCGAGTTCATCCGGAGTTTGAATACCCATGCCGAGCAGCAGCAATGGAAAGAAAGGCTGTTACCTGCCGTGGCTTACAATGGTGTATTCTCAGAAGTGGAAAAGCACCATATCATGCAATATTCCAATGTGACAGCTATGGACTTTGACAAAATCAAAAGTTATGGTGAGATGGAACATTTACGGAACAGGCTTATAAAGACTCCTTGTGTATGTTGTGTCTTTGTTACGCCAAGTGGAAAGGGACTGAAAGCTTTAGTTCTGCATGACAACACAGACCCGGCAATGCATGAAGACTTGTATGAGCAGTTGTTGCAGAAGTTCAACGTGGCAAGCAAGGATAAAAGTTGTAAGGATTTAGCAAGGAGAAACTACCTTAGTTATGACCCTAACATCTGGACTAATCCCAATCCCGTGCCTTACCATTACGTACCTTCAACAAAAACGACAATCCAAGTACAGCAAGTAATGCAAACACAACCGAAGAATCATTACGCCAAAGCAGGAAAGAGATTATCGGACAAGAGCATAATAAACATGATGAACTCGGTATGGAAAAAGAACAATCCCGAATATTGGCAGGAAGGACACAGGGCTTGCAGTATATTCAAGTTGGCCTGTTGGTTCTGTAAGTGGGGAGTTGACGAGGACTTGGCATTGGAGTATTTTATTAAAGGATGGGAAAGTGATACCATGACAGAAGATGAAATATCAGGTCATGTAACTAATGCCTATAAAACAGAGAAAGACAACTTCGGTACTGTTGATTTTACGTTTTACAAATAACATTACAAAAACATTGCAGAAGATGAAGTTCAAAGTAAACCGAAGGCAGGTATGTCATGTAATGGTAAAAAACAATAGGATAACCAACTCATGCGGCGTTGGCCTACATCTTACGAAAGAAAAAGAAGTGCAGGATTTTTTCCATAAATTAGGGGTGATACTTATATATGCAGGATATTTGGAGATAAAAGGTTGCATACTGTTAACCATGAAGTGACTAAGGTGCAGCTTTTTTTAATGAAATACAGGTTGATACTTAAATACAATGAAATCCAATGGTAAAACAGTTGCATCCTGTTAACTTTGATATAACCAATATGCAGCTTTTTATGGATGGAACAAATATAAACACCGAGGCAAAATACAAACCACAACATCTTTCTTCTTTCGTTTGAAGTAGGCTTGCGCCACATGAGCAAATGAATAATAAAAGTAACTTATAATGATTATAACTTAAGGATAAGTAAAAATTAGAAAAACAAAAATTACTTTGAAGAATAATAAAAGAACAGGAGGAAAACAATGAGCGTAAATATGACACCAAGATATATGCCCAAAGGTTGCAGGTACATGAGTGAAGACCAAACACTTCTTCCTTACTTGCAACAATTCAATAAGTTCATACTAAACAAGACCGTTACAGGATGTGGAGGGACATCGTTATTTTTGAACTCTGACATCGACGTGGTAATAATATCCCCACGCTTGCAGGCACTGAAGGACAAACACGAACAACATCCCGACACATTCCTATTCCATTCTCCATATACGAACAACGGAAAAAGAGCAGATGACATAAAGAGACTGATGTCGGAGTTGAACAATTACATAAGCTTTTGCGGAAGTACACCGTTCACAAATAAGAAATACGCAAAGGTACTCGTAACACTTGATTCATGCGACAAGGTGATTGACATGCTGAAAAAGAATGCTGCTATCAATAAATTCCTTTTCGTGGTTGACGAGTTCCAGTGCCTCATGGGTGACGCCACTTTCAAGGGTACGACAGACATGAACTTCCTCATCCGGCTTGACAACGAGGCTAAAAATATCTGCTACCTCTCAGCGACACCCATACAAGACATGTTCCTTGACTTTGTTCCACAATTTAAGGGCCTTCCGTACATAAAGCTCGAATGGGATAAAAGCGTGCTTGAAGAACCAAACGTAAGGGAGATACAAATGAAGAAGGACGAGAGCGCGGAGAAAATCTGTAGTAATATAATTCGTGACTTTAGGGCTAACGGTTATTTTGCAAGGAAAGTGGTAGACGGACAAGTGGTTTATTCAACCGAGGCCTGCATATTCCTTAATGAAGTAAGGTCAATAATAAACATAATAGTGAAGAACAACCTTAAGCCCGACGAGGTTACGATATTGTGCTCCGACGGTAAGGTATCAGGATTACCAAAGGGCTTCAAGGTTGGAGGACTATGTACTGACAAGTACAATCCACGGAACAAGACATTCACGTTCTGCACCAAGGCGTCGTTCGAGGGAGTCGACTTTTATTCAACAAACGCCATGACCTTCGTATTCATCAACGCCGGAAAAAAATGGCAAACCTTGGACATAATACTCGACATACCCCAGATACTCGGTAGGCAAAGGCTCGACATAAACCCGTTCCGACACGATGCAGTCATATATTACAAGACAAAACCGAACTGCCTTTCGGAACAAGAATTCAGGTTGCAACAAAAGGCGATGGAACTTGAAACAGAACAATTCATCAACGGCTTCAACAACGCTCCTGACTCGATGAAGGAAAGACTGATAAAATTAGTCCGTGACAGGGCAGACGACAAGAAGTTCATTGACGATTATGTCGACGTGTTGCAGGTAAACGGAAGGCAGACACTCGGGATAAACACTCTCGTACAGATGGCGATGTGGAACAAATGGCACCAGCGCAGCCACTATTACAACAATTCATGCCAGCTGACGACAAGCATACAGTCCGCCATAACGAAGAACGTAAAGCAGAATGAAGTAAAGAACTTTGAACAACAATACTACTCTGCAAGCGACAAGGACAGGCTAAAAGTATATTCCGACTTCCGTAACACGTGTTCCAGCCATTACGCAATCATCCTGCAAAACCCGTTCATCGACATACATTATCACGATTGGTATGACAAATTGGGCTACGATGAACTTGCCCGACTTAATTTCGATGAACAGAAAGTTGAACAGGAATATGACTATCACTGCAATCACGGGCCGATAATACAGAAGTGCAGGGAAACGTTCACGGTCGGAAACTTTTACACTAAGCCCGAGGTGAAGAATATACTACAACAAATCTATGACGGTCTTGGTCTTGTGGGAAAGAAGGCAAAGGCAAACGAGCTTGAAGTGTACATGAATGTCAAGGAACGTATGATTACCGATGACGAAGGCAACAGAAAGGAAGGTTACGAAATACTGCCGTAATTTAACCGTGTTGTAAAAGGCCGTAAACCGCCATGTAAAAGACCACATATTGCCCTCCGTTTGACCGCCTTTCACCGTACAATATGCCGTATATTGCAAAATTAGGGGTGTAAATTGCTAATTTATATAATTTAGATGTTGTTCAATGGAGGTAAAATACTGTGTAACAATGTATTAAGTCGGGAAGTAAAGACAGATAACATTGACACTTTACACCATATTTACACTCCCTCTGAATGACAGTTTACACCCCATGAGAAACAAGTCTACACCCACAAAAAGGACATGAAAAAGCCACCCCGAAGGGTGGCAAATTATTTTTTTCGCCAATCAGTTTAGGCTGTTTCCGTACTTTTTCAAGGCGTTTCTTACATCGTCTTTTTCCATGCCCAGTATCTTGGCAATCGTCCCATAACCTATGATATTTCCTTTATCATCAGTTTTGCCATGTTGGTTGTACCAGTATTCCAACTCTTCATCAGTAAGGCTGCGTTTGGGCTTTATTACGGAATGCAAACCTTGTGTAAGTTCCTCCAACCGTTGTTCCTTGTCAGGGCTGCTCTTGTAGAGGAAACGCTCCATGCAGTAATTGGCTATGTAAACCGCCAAGTCACATATCTGCCTCCTCTTTTTCCATTCTTTAGGACCAGGACAACCGGTCATCATGTGCATTACCATGGCACAGCGGAAAGCCATGCATGCAATTCGTGGCGAGATTCCTTTCCTTGCTTTGTCATTGCTATGGAACATCGTATCAAGCCATTGTTTAAGTACGCTATTAACATACGATAGGTCTATTGTTGTTTCCTGGGCAGGGATGTCCATACCATTCTCGTCAGTTTGGTAACAGTATTTTTTACGCCATTCGTCTATCTGGTCCTGCATGACAGACAGTCTTTTCAATCCTATTTTCTTGAAGTCGGGCATTTGGTCTCCAAGTTCCGGTATTACGGCGAAACAAACCCTTGAAGCGGTACCGTCCTCATATTCATCTTCTTTGAAGAAACGGTCAATTGCTTTGGTTGTCCCTGTGAAAGTGTAATTCAGGTACACAGGGAATGAACCGCGTGCATATGGTTTGGTTATCATGCTGTCCTGTGTTATATTTTCGTTAGAGAAAGCCTTTCGCAACAGTTCCGTGGCAAATCCGCCTTTCTTTTTTATACTCTCGGTCACTGCATCAATCTCGGGTTCCATAACGTATATGTGTACGCCCTTGTTGGAAGCCAATATCATCTGGAACCTTGTCCTTGAAACTTCTGTACCGGTTATTTGTATGATATTGTCAGGATTTTCAGATTGTAATTTCAGTGAATCGCTCTTTATAACGCGTTCGAACAACATATAGAACATATCTTTGAACCTTCCCTTGCCAGAACTCTGAGCACCCTCTATTACTACCTGTAAACTCGGTGACTGTTTATTGCCGTCAAGGTATACAGCTCTGACTGTTGGAAAGGCCAGTGCTCCGTACATGGCTAACAAATGCATAAGCATTGCCGACCTGAAATCTTCTGGACAACAATTAAGTATGGTGTCAAGATGAGGGATAGTTGAATATTCCGGCATTGGATATTTCGAGTTGAACTTATCCTGCCATTCACGTAATGAAATTTGAATGGTTGGGGCAGCTATCCTCCTGTTTATACACTTATATTCTTGGTCAATTTTCTTTTTTGCGCGATATGATTCCAAGTTTTGTTGGTTTTTTTCTTCATTCTTCTTTATGTCCAACCATGCCTTATGGTCGTCAACTTCCATCTTGTTTTTAGTTTTCTTGTCTTCAAGCTCGTTTTTCTTCTTGTAGCTCACAATGACGGGAATTAGGGCTGTTGCCAAGCAAAACACACCCGTAATCGCAGCAACACATATAGAAGTGCTGTTCTTGTTACCTACATTGTTAGTGTTCGGTACACCACTGTTCCCATTGCAACCGTCATTTGGCTGCTGCATGAAAATTCCTTGCTTATTATTTCCTTTCATATTACTTATTTATTTTAATTTTATTGTTCTTCATCTCAGCCTTTGCAATTACTTTTTTGACACTCACAAGATATTTGTTTACGCTTGCAAGCGACACATTGTACACTTTGGCTATTTCCGCCCTAGTGATACCTCTTTGGACCATACCCCTCCACTCCTTTACCATCTGTTTGGTGATTTTCACCCTTGGCTTACGTGTGGCTTTTAATGCTGTATCAACTTTAACAGTGTCAACATTAGTGGTCACATCGTATTCCATTGTCACACCTTTCTTTCGGTGTTCCTTGATTTTGTACCAAGCATAACCGAACAATACGGCTCCGATGGCTGCGCTTATAAGACTGTTTTTATATTTCATACTTTTCTGTTTTTTCCGCAAAAGTATGCTTCCCAACAAATTTACGCAATAAAACCTCATAGGGGATTGGCACTGTAATTTTGCAGGTTATGATACAAATACGCTATATACTGGCACAATGCAATGATTTTTACAAATACAGGTAATAGGGGATTTTATTATATTCCCTAAAACAAAAAAAGCGATACCCATAAAAGTATCGCTTGAATAAAAAAGTCTTTCGAGAAGCAACAGACTATGCCTTCTCTTCGGTTTCTTGTGGAGCGTGTTTGTTTATAGCCTCTTTAATCTGTTCTTCAAACCCCTTTGGTAATTTATCTGACGACGCATTGTCGCCGTTTGTTTGTCCTTGGGTATTCTGTTCTACGGATTCTTTGCTGTTTTTCTTTTTCCTAGACTTTAACTTTTCGGGATGAATGGCGATTTCCTTACCGTCAATGTCTTTTACCTTGAAAAATTTACAGATGACCGCCTTGTTGAAGTTTGTCATTTCCACTCCCATCGTCTTGAACAAAACATATAATGTTGAATAGTTCGGTGTGTGTGACTTGGCTACGTCCAACCATAGGATTTTGCCTTCTGTGACATTTATCGTTGAATCGAATATGGACATGAATGTACTTCGCGTATCCTCATCAGAAGACATCTTACCGTTTTTAACAACAACATCAAATACGGCTCTAATTTGTTCAGGCGTTAACTTTATCGTAAGCGCTTCCTGCAACGTAAAGTCCTCATTCAATTTTATATGTTTCTTTTCACAAACTGCATCCGTAATTTTATAAAGACCTTTCATATACTCCCTGTATGCGCTTTTCCGTTTATTTATCACTTCTGGCTTTTGTATTTCACGTATAGTGTCCAAGATAGTAAAATTATGCTTTTCCATTTCTTCTTTAACGAAATCATAACCATGGATCCCTTCTCTTGAATATTTACACAAGGCCTGATCCAATGCCGCTTCAATGTCTAATCTACTTTTCATTGGACGATCAAATAAGCAGAATGGATAAATGTAAACCCAGCATCGATGTAAAAGACCGACAATATATATAAGATCAGATGTATTTGATAATCTTGATAAATACCGCTCGAATGTGGTCAAGTCCGGAAATTTCAGGCTCAAATCAACGATGGCGCACCTTAATGAAAAGCACAAATCTTCAAGCCTCATAACATATTGCTCTTCTTTTGACTCCTCATTTTGCTTTTTTACTGCATTGTTCAGCTTTTCTAGTTCCGAAGCAAAATCCGATTTATTTACTGAAAACTGTTTCATCGCATAATAAATTTTTACTCAACCACAAATTTATTCATTATATCTGATAACCAAAATTTTTTCAGATAAAATATTTATGAACGAAAAACCCCGCCTACCAATAAAGGCAAACGGGATGTTATTTTTTATCCTCTGAACACATATTTTACGACCTTTGCGTTGGCCTTGTTCTCGTTAACGAAGTCGCGCTCAATGTAAATGTCGGTCACCCTCATCGATTCGTCCACGTGATTGAGGGCTGCATGGACTGTGTACTTATCTATGCCGACCTTATTAAGTGCTATCGTAGCCCATGAATGGCGGGCAGCGTAATATTCCAAGTCGTCTATGCCAAGTTGTTGACCGATTTCCTTCAGGCCGTAATTGATTGCCTTGTTGAATGCCTTGTGGTCGGCGTAGTAATGGTGGAAGTTGAAAAGTCTCTGACCGGTCTTGTCCTTGTATTTTTCCATCAGGGGTAAGATTAGCTTGGGAACGACAACTTCCATCCTTGCATTATCCAGGCGGCGGTCTTTTGTCTTGGTACGGTTGTATATTATCCTGCCATCCTTAAATTCGGTGGCGTTGTACAGGTCTACTGAGTTCATGCCCATAAGACAGAATGACATGATGAAACAATCCTTGGCCAAATCGTAACGGCAGGTGCTTTTATAACCTTTTACCTTATTCATATATGGCAGTTCCCAAATAGCTTTTATCGTGTTTCTGTTCAATGCCCGTTTCCTGGTAGCTTCTTGTTTAGGAATTTTGAAATTATCAAAGGGTGAACCGGGTATCAGGATAAAGCCGCTATCATAATCGTTGTAGGCATTCTGCGCTTCCTTGTATAAATGCCTTATGCTACCGAGATAAAGCGACATCATCCTGTTTGACGGAATGCGTTTGCCTGTGGTTCTCATCCGTGCTATTCTCTCGTTCCTTCGTTGGTTAAGATAATCGGAATACTTTTTCAGGAATGCATGGTTGATTTCCGATATTGGCAGGTAATCCCTTTGCATGAACGAAACAAGCGAGTTAATCACCGTAGCATAATTCTTGACGCCCTTGATTGCCGTGTTTTCAATCCATTTACGTGAGAAGGCGATGAAGTCAATATCCTGTTCTTTCCGCTCTTCAAACCTCAACCTCTCGAAAATGTCATCCAACGAGTAACGGTTAAGGTCTATTTGCATGACGTTACACTTTTCCTGATAAGCCGCTACAAGTTTCTCAATCTCTTTGTAAACCGCAGTACCTTTCCTGAAATCACCCGTCTTTGTCAGTTCCTCGGGCTTTACGAACAGACTTGTAGACAGTCTTTTCACCTTCCTATCCAGCGTAAATCTCAACTTTACATTGTACGTTCCGTCAACTTTCTGCCCATCTTTCTTAATTTCCGCCTTGATTGTCAGCATTTTACCATTGTTTTTAGAAGTAAACAATAGGTCAACAAACAACACAAATAGCATATAAAACGCTGATATTTTGAGCGGACGAAACATCAACCGGAACAAAAGAAAAAGTGCCAACTACCTGAACTTCAAGTAATTAGCA
>ULNJ01024464.1_pt1 | contig 12355 bp, 7 predicted proteins | sample 1951891 | NCBI WGS metagenome assembly ULNJ01 (sample SAMEA4835574, study PRJEB28245) | human gut metagenome | biome: gut microbiome; material: fecal sample | place: Denmark | collected 2008 | reverse complement strand
CACCACCGTCGGAAGCTTTTTGAGCTTATCCGACCTGAACTTAGTCGCAAGCGCAAACAGCTTGTTGAACAGTGCTGCGATAAGTCCCGATATAACACCCATGATAAGCAGCACCCAATAGTTTTCAAAGGGCAAAAAGACGCTTTCGACTCCACTGAAGAAAAATTGTGCATTGCCTACCGCAGAATCCAAAAGCCCGCTGACTACGCTCGCAAAAATAACGCTTGACAGTGCCGTCATCAAAAGCATCGGAGATATTCTTTTGTGCGCTTCCTCAAGCGTATAAATAATTCCCGACAGCGGAGCTCCGAACGCCACTGCGAATCCTGCCGCCGCTCCGCCCGTTATATTATATCGCTTCCACGCAGGACTGCTACGGTCAAGAAAGTGTCCCAATCCGTTTGAAGCCTGTCCTATCGCCGCGCCCAGTTGCACGGACGGACCTTCCGCGCCGAAGGTGAGTCCGCCGAAATATGACAAAAAACTGCTCGCTATCGTGCCGAATATCGTGCGGGGCCATTTATATTTAAGCATTCCCCTCATTGCACCCTCGGCGTTCGATATACTGTTTGTCCTCAGCTCGGGAATAAATTTGTTCATAACAGCCGAGAACAAAGCAAGCACGATAAGTCCGCAAAAAAGAAGAGGGATAAAAGTCGGATTTTCCCTGAACCAGCCGTATAGATATGCCGACTCTCCCTCGAGATATGAGGCGCACCATTTAAAGCCCCACACCACTACACCCGTTATTATGCCCGTTATCGAACCGAACACAAGAATGGGCAATAACGTCGTGCGAATATACGTTTTTGTTAAACTGTCTCTTTTTAATTTCTTCGTATGCTTGTCCTTTCGCCGTTTAAGGCAAACTTTTATTTTTTCCCCCGCTCGTTTTTAGTTTATTTATGCGTTTTGTTCGGCTACACGGAATTTATGCTTTGTCTTGCTTTAACTCCCCTTTTATTTTAACTCAAGACAAATGCAAATATAATTTTAAACCCTGTTTTAAAGCCGGTCGTAATTGCTTCCTTTCCGCTACGCGCTTTATTGACTTTTCGCCGCCGCCATATCTGCCATTCAGTGTAGGCGGTAACAAATCGCACTCAACCGAAGAGCGCTACCGTTAAATGCCTATGATTATCTTTTAGGCGACCTTACTCCACAATTAAGGCTCAAAATACACCGTTTTGCACCGTTCGAATTTCTCACTGCCGCTATATCTGCCATTCAGTGTAAGCGGTAATCGACAATCCATAAGCAAGACGTTGCAAAAAACAGCAGTTTATTATTTTTTTATAGTATATTATATAAAATAAGCCTATTTTGTGTTTTAGTCAAGCATTTCCCCTTTTACCCGTTTTACCGCTTCTCAAAAAAAATATCACTATCCATAGACCGCTTGACACCTATTTTATTTCGTGATATCATAACTAAGTCAAAAAAATAAACGATAAATTCAGCAAGGAGAAATACCCAAGTGGCTGAAGGGGCTCCCCTGCTAAGGGAGTAGTACGGGTTGACCGTAGCTCGGGTTCAAATCCCGATTTCTCCGCCAAATTAAAAACCGCTATGAATAGCGGTTTTATTTTTTTGATTTTACCACAATATATTGAATAAAAAGAGCGATTTAGAGCATATTTAGCTAAGACCTATTCACCGCCCGACAACAGACTGACCACACACTGACCGCATTGGTTTAAATTTATTGAATAAAATTATTCTTTTACCTCAAATCTCTGCGCAAGCATTGAAAAACTCGTATTTGTATGAACTTGTTGACTCGGAATATATAAGTACTTCCACTCTTTAAGATTATGGGCACTGCAATATACGCTCGCTACCTCACAAAACTTTACTGCACGTTGCTTTTTCAGCAAATTAGTTTCATCGTCCAGTTTATCCTCACCTTTTATCTCGACAAGATACATAGTATTTTCAGTTTCGACAACGAAATCTGGCTCATATCTCTGCGAATTGCCATAATACAAGTTAAACTGCTTTGGCGCAGGTCGCAACCATTTAAGAACTTCAGGATTTTGCTCGCACACAATCGCAAAACGCTTTTCGGGAGCAGAATCGAACTTATACATTGGATGTAAAGCTTTTTTAAATCCGTTAAACAACAATTTAGGGACGTCGCCATCAGTAACACTTTCATAGATAGAAACAGGTTCTTCGCCCTGTTTGCGCAAATAACTTGGCTCATAAATGTATGAACTCGTTCCGGATATTTCTTCTATCAGCGTAGGCTCCGAACAAACAAAATGTTTCTTCATTTGCTCGTAAATTTTATCTGAAATACTGCGTTTATTGCACATAACGATGTTTTTAATTTCATCGCTTGTAAACTTTTTTGCGAAATAGTTAAACAATGTTGTAATTAAATCGTAGAGCAAATCGCAGCAGGCATCATAATCCACTTCCGGGCGTTTGCTTATCTCATCGACGATTACACGCATCGGATTCAACGCATCAAAATCAAGCCCCTTACCTTTAACGATTTCCACCTCTCCTGCATCAACCAGATTTTTGATAAGAATATCATTGGGAATAGGATAGTACGAAGCAAATTCTTCTGTATCAAGTATAAAATTCTCAAAGTAATAGAGTGCTTTATTGTCGCGTGTAATCTTGATTTGCGGAATGATCATTGTTCCGTTCTCAATAATATCCCTTTGTTTCTCTATCTCCTCCCCAAGAAAACGTCTGATGATATCCGAAAAATCGGACCTTCGCTTTACAATTTCGGCGATATCCTCGCCACCAACAACTTCTTCGACTATAGAATTAGTCGCAACTTGTGGAAGGTTTTCACGGCCAACAACACGATAATTATCAATAAGTTTTTTTGACGCTTGTTCTGCCGCTTTGACTAAAGTCTGTCGTTCTTCTGCTGATAAATCCTCATTGGTTTCGATAAGAACACCCAAATCAAATAAACTTTGCTGAACTTTACCCTGATATGCAGGCTGAACAATTAAAGACTCACTTTTTTCTATGTCCTCGGCAAAAATAATATTGCCGGCTTTAAGCAAACTATCGGGTTTGTTTGCTTCTTCAATGATTTTTTCAAACTTATCATGAGCAGTGATAATAAGCGAATCTACAGCGCGATTGCCCGTTCTTTGCCCGTAAGGCAGTCTTAATCCTCTTCCGATTGTTTGTTCCCTCAAAGTTTGACTGGCTGCCGTTCTGAGTGGGATAATAGTATAAAGATTGTTTACGTCCCAGCCTTCTTTAAGAATATTTACGTGGACAACAATTTCAACAGGATTATTGTACTTCTCGACTTCCAAAAGCAGTTGGACGTTTTCATCTTTTTCAGTTCCTTTTTGATTACTATGCAAAATAATAGTTTTATCGGCATACTTCCCGTCATAGAAATGCGACGAAGATATGTATGCTTTCACTTGTTCAGCATGCTTCGTATCTTTACACACAACAAGAACAAACGGTTTGACAGGCTCAACTCCATTATTGATTGCATAATCTTTCAAGAGTTCTTTCACTCTTTCATGGTTTGCAATACCGTCTGAAAGCATCATCCTGTCCATTTCGTCTTGAGAAAAATTGTAATCGGCAATGTCACGGCGTGTCATAGCATATGGCGTTTTTGTAAACCCGTCTTTAATCGCAGATGAAAGCGGATATTCATAGACAACATTTTTAAACTTTACTGCCTTTGTCCCTTGCTCAACTTGAGGAGTTGCTGTAAGCTCAAGTCCCAAAACGGGTTTCAAATCATTAATCGCAGCCATGCCTTTATCAGCACGATAATGATGCGATTCATCCATCAATACAACCAAGTCATCTTTGTTCGATAAATACTCAAAATAACTTTGCCCTAAGTACTCAGACAAATCTTTGATTTTCCCCAATTCACGATTGAACTTAGAGATGTTAAACACATTTATCGTTACATCAGAAAAACTGCTTATTATTCCCTTTTCGCGATAATTTTCACCGGTAATCAAGTTGGGTGGCATACTCCTGAAACAGCCAATACCTCTAAAAACATATTTTTCGGTTGACGGGTTACCTAAATCCTGTTTTAGCTTTTCGTAGATCGTAAGATTGGGCGCAACTACAAAGAAATTTTTAATGCCCTTTTGTGTATAAAGATATGTGATGAATGCCCCCATCAAGCGCGTTTTGCCGACGCCCGTAGCCAAAGCAAAAGTCAAACTCATGAAGTCTCTTTCGAAATTAGAGCATGTAGGGTAAATGTCATGAACAGCACGCAACGCTGAGTCTAAATCCTGTCCCTTTTTCAAGTCTACTTCATCAAGAATGTCATCAAGAATCTTCAAGCTACGTTTTTGCGGCTTGCGCAAACTCATACAGCCGCTAATGTAATCAACTGTATATTCGGAATATTCATTTCTCATTCGTCGTCATCCTCCTCACAGATAGGCACGTCAACGATGTTAAGATTGTAATTGTCTTTACCAAACTCACAACGTCCAAGCAAATATTGAGGGATCTTCTTAATTTTTATGTTTTTGTATGCCCGTTCAATGCCTGCATCGTAAGACTTGCATGCAATGACGAGGTATTCGTCATCTTTCATTTCACTTGCAATGGCGTCGAGAGTAGATTCCGTCAAATGCACAGTGGTAGTGTAAATATAGGCGTTTTCGTTTTTACCCTGCTTCCAATAAAAGTTTGCATCGGGAGCATACTCAAATCCCTCATGCAGCGACATAGCCGCCGCAAGCATATCCGCGTTATATTCTTTATTGATCACAGGATTACCGAACTTGTCCTCAACGATAAGAGTAGGGGCAAGTTCGTAAAATTTGTAGCCGCTTCCACCATGCCAATTCTGTGATTTTGATATGCCACCTTGATCTTCCCCCGATATCACCTTATCAAGCCTAACCTTGCAATGCGTGTAAGCATGGTTTCCCATTTCCACCCCAATCCAACGCCTGCCCATTTTGTGAGCAACAGCAGCCGTTGTACCGGAACCAAGAAACGAATCTAAAATGAAATCATTTTCAGATGTTGTCATGTCTAAAATTCGAGCAATCAGTCTTTCGGGTTTTTTACCATTCGGAAATTCAACGCTACCTTCTTTTGTTAAATTTTTTGTCTCCGATGCAAAATTCCAATATGTTCCTTGTAGTGTTTTTTTATACAATTTCCCATCAACAACTTCAGAAACGTCTTTTAACCACGCAAACAATCTAAAGTTGTCACCCTTATAAAACTGTTCGTAAATCTGATCTTTATTTCTGCCCGACTTTGGAACATACTCTATAGAATACAAGTCGCTTTCAATCCCAATTTCTTTTACTTTCTCCATCACTCTCGGTCGAATAGAACTTTGTGGCATAGCAGTTTGAAAAATACAATCTGAATACTTTTTATATGCTTCTCTTTCAGTTATTTTTTCCTCTTTAATTATTTTACTAAGAGGTTTAATGACATAATTATCCCTACGATAAATCTTTATTTCTGCCCCATCGCCATCAGTAGTTGAACCAATATACACCTTGTCACCTTTATTAACAAGTGCAGTCGTATATTTCCAGCTAATTCCTTCACTTCTATATCTTTCTACCATATCAGCAATTTCTTCAAGATCATAAGCACCTTTAAAAATTGGTAATAAATCATAATTTCTTGCATAAATAAGTATATATTCACAATTCTTTTTTAAACGCTTATCCTCCCCTCCACCAGAGGCCCCTGCAATATTTTTCATATTAATTGAAATCATATTAACAAAATTTGAACGGCCAAAAACCTCATCACAAAGGACTTTTAAATAAGCTTGTTCTTCATCGTCAATCTGAATCCATATGCTCCCTTCTTTATGTAATAGGTTGCGCAATATAATAAGTCTTGCCCGCATTAAACTTAACCATATACTGTGCTCTAAATTATCATCGTAATGTTCAAAGGCTGAACCCGTATTATACGGAGGATCAATATAAATGCACTTAATTTGCCCGGCATATTTACTTTCAAGCGCTTTCAACGCAAGCAAATTATCACCGTGAATCAGCATGTTCTCGGTGTCTTTATCTTTTTCGGTATTGCTGAGTTTAGGATTTTCAATCAAAATCCTGGGCTCAAGCTTTATCTCTTCATCCTTTCCAACCCATGTCAATTCTAATTTATTTGCCATACTATTTCCTCTCTTTCGTTGATCTATAATTAAAAAATTTATGCATTTATATTTCTCTCACTGGTCTTTCTTTTGGATTGCAATATGCTATATGGTATTCTTTTTTATCTTTCTTTATTTAGATTTTATTTTATCATAAATGCTATAATAAATCAATCGCGGATAAGTCATTGTTTCTCACTCCCAAGTTAAAAAGTTTAAAACCAAAATGCCCTAATAAATGGAAAATCAAATTGGCATAAAATGTTTTTTCTTCCCATAAATTGAATATAATGTTAATGAAGATTTTTTATGCAAAATTATTGCACGAAAAATATTTATATGTTATATTTTAATAGAAAAGGAGTTTCAAATATGATACTATCAATAACCGTAAATAATTTTCTTATATTTTCAAATGAAGTTAAGTTGTCATTAAAAGCAAATATGAAAATAAAAAGAATGCAATCGAACATTATTCAATCCGAAAATATAAATATACTTAAAACTATAGCGCTCTATGGATCTAATAATGTAGGTAAAACCTGCTTAATTCGGGCAATAGCGTCAATAAAAAATGTTTTATTAAGTCAAGGAGCCGAAGTAGAAACTAATTTTTTTACAGATAGCAAAATGTGTCATTTGGGCGTTACTTTTTATAGTCCTATCGGACCAAAAGGGGCAGCCATATATAGTTATGATTTTAAATTCGATTCTACCAGGAACGCCAATGGATTCCCGGCATTCGTTTATGAAAATTTAGATCATATAAAATATGACATACATGGAAATGAAACAAGAACAAACATTTTCAAAAAGGATATTTCTAATCAAATTTTTTACTATTCCGGAAATAAGGAAATAGAAGATTTAATGCATTCTATATCCTCAAATAATATATTGGTATATACTATTAATGCTGACAAATTTAAAGAAATCGAGCAAGTTAAAAATTTATTTATTAACTTTGCTGAAAGTATAGAAATAATTGATTCCAATAATATACCTATACAAAAAACTATCGAGATATTAAAAAATGACCTTCCTGGCAAAACAGCAATCAAAGAGTTAATTAAATCTGCCGATCTTGATTTAAATGATTATAAGTATCTAAAGCCAGTTCTTGTCAATACCCCTATCTTTCCCAAACATATGAATGTGCCTAGGGAATTAGTTTTGCAAACTCAGTCACTTGTCAACGATATGTTTTGCTTAATATCTAATTATAGAGGGAAAGATGTCCCTAGCTTAATATATGATTCGACAGGCACCAAAAAAATTGCCGCCCTAGCTGGATATATAGCTGAAGCTATCCAAAAAGGTAAGATCTTAGTTGTTGATGAATTAGATAGTAGTCTGCATTTTAAACTAACCAGAGCAATAGTAGCATTATTTAATAATGAGTTGAATAAAAATTCTCAGCTTATTTTTACTTCGCATGATTTAAGCTTATTAGATTGTAAAAAACTATTTAGAAAAGATCAAATATGGTTCTTATCAAAACAAGACGGAAACACATATTTATATCCCCTTGACGATTTCACAGCTAATGACGGGGTTAGAGCTGAAAATAATATATTTGAACTTTACAAAAAAGGCATTTTGGGAACATTGCCGGAACCAGATTTTATATCTTTTTTATTGGAAAACGAAAATGAATAGATTCCCTTTTATTCCGATAAAAACAAAGAAGATATGCATAATATGTGAGGGCAATGAAGAGTATCTATATCTTGAGCGCTTAAAGCAACTTAATGTATGGAGCCATTCTATTTCAATTACACTTAAAAATGCTAAATCTATTACAAATATTAGTGCAATATACCAAAACGTGTACAATATGGACAATTTTGATTTAGTGTTGATTTTATGTGATACAGAAATGACTCCATACGAAGACTACTTAAATCTCAAAACTAAAATTGCTAATTTGTACGGAAGCAAACAATCTGCCGAAAGTGTGATTTTCTTTGCAAATCCCTGTACAATGCAAATACTACTACTTCATTTTGATTTTGTTAAATTAAGTTCTAATAACAAAAATAGCAATTCAAAACAAATAGAGGAATTAACCGGAGTAAAAAAATACCAGGCAAATGAACATCAAATAAAATCTATCATAAATAAAATTACCTCAGAAAATTACATAAAACTAAAAGAAAATCTTAGCAAACTCAATATTTCAGACAAAGAAATTCATAGTACAAACTTTTTAAACCTTTTACATTACCTTGAACAGAATGAAACAATATGGATAAACAAACTTAAGAAAAAGTTAAATAAAAATAGATAGATTCAATCTAAAATTAAAAAAGTAAGTATTTTTTCATTTAAAAAATGGTTACTTTCGCGTTCGACTTATAAAGGGCATTCTCTTTAACGTTTAAATCCGTAACCATTTTATCTCGCAAAATTTAATTTATTTTTTATAAAATTTTACCACTTTTTTACTCTAAAAGCAAGCGGGGCTACGATATGACCTAACGCGGGTAAATAAAAAAAAGAGCAAATTGCATTGCTCTTTTTGAAATTTTTTTATCGGCCTTTTTTACTTTTTCATTGCAACGTCCCAGGCACGGGTGATTGCGGTCATCACGTTGCCGACGGCGAGGCAGCCTCCTACAAAGTTTTTGGAGTCTTTGCCGAGCGGCGTGGGCGTATAGCCTACGCAAAGAATGACGGAATCGCCCTCGATGGGAATTTCCTTTTTGTTTTTATCGAGTGCGACAACGCCCTTTTTAGTGATTTCCTTTACCGTGGAATTGAGATATACCGGCACTTTTTTAAGTTTGAAAAAGTCTCTCAGATACGAGCTGTTGGCAAGACATATACCCGCCTGTGCGATAAGGTCGTTTTTCATTTCTATTATTATCGGCTGTTTGCCCTTGTTGTAGAGGTCGTAAGCTATTTCGCAGCCGGTTAAGCTTCCGCCTATTATTATGACCTTTTCGCCGACGCTATCGGGGTTGTTGAGATAGGTAACCGCTTCGATTGCCCTGTCCGCTCCGGGAACGTTAAGTTTTCTTGCTTTAGCACCCGTCGCAACGATGACTTCGTCGGCATCGATTTCAGAGGGGTCTTTAACTTCGGTATTGAATTTAATTTCGGCGCCGAGGTCGGAAAGCTGTTTTCTGTACCATTCGAGAAGCTCTCTGTCCTTTTCTTTGAAATCGAACGATGACGCAGGAATGAACACTCCACCCATTTTGTCCGTCTTTTCGTAAATCGTGACTTTGTGTCCCCTCATGGCGAGCACTCTTGCCGTTTCCATACCGCCTATTCCGCAGCCGATAACGGCAAAACGTTTTTGTTTTTTGGCGGGAACTATTTTATACTTTTTGGAATTCATCGATATCGGATTAACCGCACAACGGCACATTGCCTGCGTTTCCGAAAGCGACTGAAGGTTTGGCGTTCCTTCATATTTTGAAAGATTAAAGCAACCGTTGTGACAGCATATACACGGACGTATATCGCCTATCCTGTCTTCCATAAGTTTTGTTATCCATTCGGGGTCGGCAAGGAACTGACGGGCAACGCCCATTGCGTCCACTTTGCCCTGTTTGATTTTTTCCGCTGCATAGTCGGGCTCGTTTCTTCCCGCAACGACGACGGGGATATCCACTGCCTTTTTGACTGCCTCCGCTTCGGCATAGTTGCAGTTTTGCGGCATATACATCGGCGGATGAGACCAATACCAGGCGTCATACGTTCCGTTATCGCAGTTCAACATATCGTAACCTGCGTCCCGGAGATATTTTGCCGCCTTGATACCTTCTTCTAAATCTCTGCCCACTTCGGTATAGTCACTGCCCTCGCAGGGAAGCGCTCCCAAGCGGAAGTCTTTGGTTTTGGAAACAACGGAATACCTGAGCGATACCGGATAGTCGTTTCCGCATTCTTTCTTGATTGCTTTAACTATTTCGGTTGCAAAACGGTAACGATTTTCAAAACTTCCGCCGTATTCGTCCGTTCTTTTGTTGACATAGCCCAAAGTGAATTGGTCAAGCAAATAGCCTTCGTGCACGGCGTGAACCTCAACGCCGTCAACGCCCGCTTCTTTACATTTTTTTGATACCTTGACGAAAGCGTCGATGATATCTTTAATTTCTTTTTGTTTCATCGCACGGCTCGGAACTTTATCCGACCAACGGTTAGGCACGTTTGACGGTGCCATTGTAAGCCTGTCGACATTGATAATCGGCTTTAACATGCCTCTTAAAAGCTTGTTTGTGTAAACCATTTCGGTAAGACGGCTAATAGCGAATGACCTGCCGAAACCTGCCGTGATTTGCACAAAAAGTTTCGCTCCCGTTTTATGGATTTCTTCCATAAATTCCTTGAGCTTTTTAAATTTTGCTTCACCCTGAAAAAGCCATTTTCCGCCGACTAAATCGTGAACGGGGGCAATACCGGGAAGAATGAGTCCGCAGTTATTTTTTGCCACTTCCAAAATAAGCTTTGCCGCTTCTTCGTCCCAATGGTTTGGCTCGGCGAAACCGAAAAGACACGTACCGCCCATAGAACACATGACAATACGGTTTTTTATTTCGACGTTGCCTATTTTCCAAGGAGTAAAAAGCGCATCGTATTTCTTATCCATTCTGCAACTCCTTATTGTTTTTTTTCATTATAAGCACGAAATTATTTAAAGTCAATGGCGAATTTTAAAATTAAATCCCCCAAATTGCCGTATAAAAACAAAAGTCGCACAAAGCGACTCTAAAATACGTATTTTAACCTATGGTCAAAGTTTTATATGCCGATAAACCGAAACAGTCTTACTGTTCCGTCCTTTCCGCTTCGACAAGAATTCCGAGTTTTGTAAGGCTGTCGCAAATGCGACCGAACGTATCCTCGTCGGGAACGCTAAGAGCATGAACGTGCAATCCGTCGGTCAATTCACACAGATACGTTGCGTTGCACTGTTTTGATTTTTCCACAAACTCGGTTGCGTCATAACGCGACGCTATGTTTAAATCGACGCATATCTGACCGTAAAGCGGGTGCTCCACTATAACGTTCAATACCCTGCCGCCGTTATCGACTATTGCATTAAACTCTTTTAAAACGTCGTCCTGACTGTGACGGCAGACAACGGTTTTATATATACCGTCCTTTTTCTTGATATAATATCCCCTTCTTTCCGCCGCAATGGGTTTTCCGTTTGCGCGGAGCAGGGCAATATCCGAAACGATAATCTGCCTTGTAACGTTAAATTCTTCCGCAAGACGTGTAGCGTTTATCACCTCGTCGCTGCTTGCAAGTTTTTCCAAAATCCTAATCCTGCGTTCAGATGCGTTCATAATTTTTTCACTTCCGTTTTGTCATTTTTGATTTGTTATATTTTTATTTTAACAAATTATTTTTTTAAAATCAACGTTTGACAATCTCTTTCGTTTGCAATATTATATGTATATACACAAATATATACACACGGAGGCATTTATGTCAAAAAAATACGCAGTACTTGTAGTAGATATGTTAAACGATTTTGTAACAGGTGCACTAAAATGCGACAGAGGACTTGCCATTGTTCCGCAAACGGCAAAACTTTTGGACGGCTGCCGCAAAAAAGGCGTTCCCGTCATATTTTGCAATGACGCCCACATCAAGGGCATCGACCACGAACTTAAGCTCTGGGGTGACCATGCAATCGCAGGAACGGACGGCGCAAAAGTCATTGACGAGCTTCACCTTTGCGACAGCGATTATGTTGTTCCCAAACGCCGTTACAGCGGATTTTTCCACACCGACCTCGACCTGCTTTTGACAGAGCTTGAAGTCGATACCGTCATAATGACGGGACTTCACACCCATATGTGCGTTCGTCACACTTCCGCCGATGCCTATCAGCTTGGCTATAACGTCGTAGTGGCAAAAGACGCCACCGACTCTTTCACCAAAGAGGACTACGACTACGGCATCAAATATTTAAAGGAAGTCTACGGCGCAGAAATCTCCGACGTCGATACTCTGCTCAAAACGCTGTAAAAATTTTCAATATTACAATCTGATTTTATTTAATAAAAGACGGCTTACCGCCGTCTTTTATATTCGACTTAAAACGCTTTTGTTTACGCCGTTTTCTGATTAAAAAGGCGACGTCGTAAAAATGCGAGTGAAGCGAGCACCTCGCAAAATACCTGCTTGGCTCGGGAATTCGGCTTTTTGCTCGAAACAAACTCCGTTTGTTTTTTGTCTTTTCACCGCTTCCCTCGCTTTCCGCAAAATCAGGAT
>ULNJ01047292.1_pt1 | contig 12374 bp, 11 predicted proteins | sample 1951891 | NCBI WGS metagenome assembly ULNJ01 (sample SAMEA4835574, study PRJEB28245) | human gut metagenome | biome: gut microbiome; material: fecal sample | place: Denmark | collected 2008 | reverse complement strand
AAGGAAGTGTCGGGCTGAAATTCTTCGAAGGGGCTGTATCTGTGTTTGATTTTGAAAAACAGAAATTCTATACAAAGTAGAAACTGTAAGCAAGTGTAAACTCAACACGTGGTATTTAGACGAAGATTTCAAGATAAACAGCCGGTACTTTCACATCAAACTGGCCTAGACAGTTATAACCCTTTAATCCAAGAAATAATGAAAACTAATATTTTGTTTTTAATGACTGTTTTACTATGTTCTCATACCCTTGCTGCCCAATCGACAAACAATGATACGGATGTAATTCAATCTTATAAACTATCTGCTGAATATTATCAAAAAGGAGATAGTCTGGAGAAAAATTTCGATTATTATGGTGCGCTTCGTTGGTATAAAAAAAGCCTTGAAACTGATTATAGACTCCTTTATATCAGAAAAATAGCACAATGTTATATGAAAAGGGGGCAATATGGTCTTTCTAAGCTTTTCTTGAATAAGATACCAGCAGACAGTTTGACTCAAATGGATTTGAGATTCAAATATAACCTACATAAGCAGATGTCAGAAAGAGATTCTATGCTATTGGTCGGTAAAAGAATCATTGATGAATATCCATTTGACAGTGAAATTATAGCGAGTCTTGCATCTGCATACAACATACAGGAGCAACCGGATTCAGCTCTGTCTGTAACTGAAAAATATGTTTCCAATGATTCAACTAATGTATTCATCAACAGACAGCGGGCTTTCTCTTTTTATCTCAAAAATGAATATGAAAAGGCATTATCCCTATATAGGAAACTATTATTTTCACAAGACAATAGCGGTGAGACATATTATTATACGGGAGTATGTTATGCTAAAATAGATAGTCTGAATCAGGCATACGATAACCTTGTCAAAGCAAATCAAAAGAAAAGGGGAAATCCATATATCCTTTCACAATTAGGATTAATAGGCATTAAAATAGGTTTTAAGGACGAGGGCATAAAATACATACAAAAAGCCATAACCTTATTGCAACCAGACACAACTTTAATGTTTTCCTTGAATGAAGCTGTTTCCGACGCATATTTTAGCAGACACAAGTACCGAGAAAGTATATGCTATTTGAACCGCTGCCTTGAGATTGTCCCTTCCTCTCTTTTTTCAATTTATAAAATAGCGCGCATATATGGCATTTTGAAGGATACAAAAAAAGAAAAACTATATTACCAACGTTTTGTGAATTCTGTAGACCTCTCAGATAATGGTGTGACAGAAGTTATAAAACGTTTATATAAAGAGGCTCAGAATCGTCTGCAAGCAATCAAAGAAGAAGAATTCTTCAAATATGGGGTTCCTAAATAATGTTATATGAATTTGATGATTTCCAAACTGTCATATTCCTGTAGTATTCAAGGCTTAAAAATGTGGGCGTATTATTGGAATCAAACAGGGGGATTGTCTGTGGAAAATCTGAATCCGTGGTGCGATTTTGGGTGTGTATGGGTGAGATAAGAAAAAATAATCTTTCCTTTTAAATTAATTAACTGTTTGTTTGAACAACTATTACGATAGCTTCGTAGATTTGCGAAAAGTTCGTAGAAAACCTAATTCGATATGGAAAAGCTAACTTATCAGGAAGAAGAGACGATGCGTTTCATCTGGCATTTGGGCCCGTGTTTCGTGAAAGAAATCGTGGCATGTTATGACGAGCCGAAGCCGCCTTACACCACGGTGGCCTCGATTGTGAACAACCTGAAGCGGAAGGGCTACCTGAAGGCCGAAAAGTTTGGGAACACTTACCGCTATACGCCGCTGGTGGGGCAGGAAGAATATACCCGCAATTCGGTGGGCAACCTTGTGCGCAACTATTTCGCCAACTCTTACAAGGAGATGGTGTCGTTCTTCGCCAAGGAGCAGAAAATCTCCAAGGACGAGCTGAATGAGATTATCGACCTGATTGAGAAGCGGAAAGACAAATAGGGCATTTCAGAATTGTATTTACTCACCTTTTAAAATTCTTTTTATTATGCTATATCTTCTTCAAGTCAATCTCGGACTGGTCCTGTTTTACGCCTTGTACAAGCTGGTATGTACGCGGGACACCTTTTTCCGTTCCAGAAGATTCATTCTGCTGCTGGCACTGGTGCTGCCTTTCGTGTTGCCGCTGGTCGACGTGCGGGAATGGCTGGAAAGTCGTGACAGCCTGATTATGCTGACGCATTTTGACTATTCGGTGGTGTTGCCGGAAATCGTGGTGGGAAGTGAAACGGCGGAAGCAGGAAACGGAGTGTGGGTGTTGTCCGATTGGGTGAAATACCTGTACCTCGCTGGTATGCTGGTGTTGTCTGTTCGGTTCCTCGTGCAGGCATGCAGTTTGTGGCATCTGATCTTGCGCACGCCGGAGAAGACGATAAACGGTATCCGTGTGAAATGCCTGAATGGCTCGTCCGGACCCTTCTCTTTCTTTGGGTGGATTTTCCTGAATCCGGCGACGGTGAAGGAAGACGAACTGGACGAAATCCTGACGCACGAGATGGCACACGTAAAGCAGCGACATTCCGTCGATGTGCTTCTTGCCGAGATGGTCAGCATCTGCTGCTGGATGAACCCTTTTGCCTGGCTGCTGAAACGGGAAGTCCGGCTCAACTTAGAGTTCCTGGCCGATAAGAGAGTCGTGGAAGCGGGATTCGCCACCAAGAATTATCAATATCACCTGCTTGGGTTGGCCTACAGCCACAAGTATGGATTATCCAATAATTTCAATTTCTCTCATCTTAAAAAACGTATCATTATGATGAACAAGAAAAAATCAAACGGAACAGGGCGTATCAAATATGCACTGTTCATGGTTCCGGCCTTTGCTCTACTCGTTGCCGGAAACACCTCCTGCTCGCAGGGAGCATCCGAAAAACAGGATGCCAAAGAAGAAACCGTCGTACCGGAAGCAGTTCCTACTGACAGCGTGGCAAAAGAAAAAGCGTATGACGTAGCGGAACAGATGCCTGAATTTCCGGGAGGAATGAAGGAAATGTTGAAATTCCTTCAAGACAACCTGAAATATCCGGAAAGTGCCAAGAAGAACAATTTGGAGGGACGGGTAATCGTGCAGTTTGTAGTGGAAAAAGACGGAACCCCTACCGAGTTCAATGTGGTTCGTTCTGTGGATCCGGATTTGGATGCAGAAGCGTTGCGCGTGCTGAAGACCATGCCTAAGTGGAAACCGGGCATGGAGAAGGGAGAGGCCGTGAGAGTGAAATTCACCGTGCCTGTTTCATTCAAGCTTCAGTAATCAGCTTTTTTGAGTCCGCTTTCAAATGGGTTTTACGTATGCTTTATGTACTTCTGAGAGAAGTTGAAAAGGAAGAAACCGCATTTGAAAGCGGACTTCTTGTTTTCTATAAGGACATGATTGTAGTAGCCATTTTCAGAGGAAAAAGAAGGTCGTGTTAATTCTCTATTTGTTGCTGGGAATATAGAAGGGGATGATTCTCTCATTTTTGGAATAGATTAGACAGATATTGTTTGAGAACTTTTTAAGATAATATTCGTTGGGTAATTCCGGTGGAAATAATATGAAAAACCCATTCAAAGGGGGGTGAACGAAATTCAGTGAAGGAAGTGTCCATTGCTTTGAATTTTGTGAATGAAGGACAGATATATTTATTTAATTCTGAAGTGAATCAATCGCCATTTTATATGTTTTATTCATATTTTTCTGGAAATAATCAACCGTGTAATGATGTTTTTGGGCCAGTTGAGCGTATTTAGAGCCTAGTTGATCGTTGTTCGTATTTTTGCCGATTGTAGTTTTGTTTACATTTCCTTACTTTTGTGTTATAAAAAGTTAATATACTTACTGCGGGTAGTTAGGATGTTTTTACTGTCTGTTTTGAGACAAAACATTGTGAATAGACAAAACTCACATTGAATTACGTATGGCAAAATTATAAAATATAGAACAATGTCACAAAATCGAACTGTTTTTCCCGGCGTTGGTCCGGATGAAGGTGATTATAGAGAAGATCGGCAGTACCAAGGTGGTAATTACTCACGACCTCAGAGACGAGAAAATAATGGTACTGTTTTCCCTGGAATGGAAAATATCAGAGAGAATGTCGGTTCGGGAGGGGTACATGCAAACAAAAGGCAATCTTCCAAACCGTTAGTCGGATTTTTATATTCGATTTCCCGGACTGGATTTGGTGAGTATTGGCCTGTTCATATTGGTCCCAATGTGATCGGGCGGTCTTCTCGGTGTGATATTTCACTACCTGAGGGAACGGTATCCGAGGAACATGCTGTATTGGTTGTCCGGATGATGAAAAATCCACAGAAATTAGATGCCTCTATCTCGGATGAAAGGTCCTCCCATGGCACCATGCTCAACGGGGAAAGTATTTCATCGACTCGACCGCTTGAATGTAAGAATGGAGACATCATAACGATAGGAGAATGTTATCAGTTGTACTTGGTTCTTATAGATACAAAATCTTTAGGTTTAGGCGTAGCTGAAAATTTCATAGACACATCTTCTTTTGAAGAGGATGATTTTGATTATGACAATCGCCGTTTTGATCAGGGTAGGACACGAAATACGGAGGACTTTCCTCCAAGATTTATCGGAGGTTCATCTCCTCATGAGACTCCAACTTATGGCGGAACAGTCGGTATGGATGAGAATGAAACAGGTGGACCTCGCAGAGGAGGAACTACATTTTAATATTATACTTAGACTTCACAGATGGCAATGAAAATTATTCAAGGTGACATAGAAAAAAAGATGGGGGTTCATTATGAATATGACCCTTCTGACAGGCCGTTGGGTGTAGGTGGTATGGGCACGGTGTATCGTGGATGGCGTTTCGATGATTATTCTGGACAGCAGAGAGAGGTCGCCATCAAGGAACTGAGCCTTGGGCTTCCACAACATGTGATAGTCCGTGCACGCCGTGAAGCATCGTTACAGCTGCGGAATGACAACCTGATAGAAATGATTGGTTTTGTGGAAATTCGTTCCAAAGACGAGTTGGGCACTCCTGTCATAAGATACTATGTCATTAGTGAATTTTTACATGGAATCACTTTGGATGCTCTTCTGAAAGGTAAGGTTACCGATTATAGGGGAGAGGTGATACCTTTTGCACAAGAATTATATGGGAAATATCTCAATGATCCTTATCATTTTTCTCTTATTGTGATTCGCAGCCTTTTATCCGGTTTAATGGCTTTGCATGATGCTGGATTTATTCATCGGGATATAGACCCCTCAAATATTATGGTTACTTCTGACAGTCATATTAAGCTGATTGATTTCGGCATAGCCAAAAATATCAGGGGAAGTCATACGGATGAAGCTTCTTATACGCAAGTAGGTCAGTTTATTGGAAAGCCTAAATATGCTGCTCCGGAACTGGCTAGAGGGTTAACCAACTCATTGGGTATTCCGACAGATTTGTATGCGGTGGGTATATTGCTGTTTGAGTTGGTTGTGGGACATGTCCCTTTTGAGGGAGAAATGGCCGAAGTACTGGAAATGCAGATAAATAAGAAAATGCCGTTGCAGGAAATTCGTCAGTCACAATTGCGTATGGTTATCAAAAAGGCTACACGCAAGAATAAAGAACAGCGGTTTCAGAGTGCGGCGGAGTTTCGGGTGGCGATAGATAAGTTGGTACCTCTTTCGTATCCGGACAAAAGTCTGAATTTGGTTAAAATTAGTGCAGCAGCTGTGTTGTTGGCTGTAATAGCAGGTTGCTTTTTGTGGCTTTTTCAGGATAAACATCCTGAGGTTGCAGAAAACAGGACAGATGCCACTGATACGGTTTCACAGCATCCTAGTACAGAAGAGTCTACTCATACGGGTCTGCAGGATGTGACCTTGTATTTTCACACGGTGGCTGACTTGAAAAATAAAGTTACTGCTGAACGGGGTTTGTCACAATTGAATCAGTTGATGAAATCGTCTTCCCCTGAAATCAGTTATCAAGCTACATTTCTGTTGAGCCGGCTGTATTTCGAGAATCAGGCAGACCAGTCTGAGATTCCGGATTCCATAGAACAAATGCAAAAGGCTTTGGACGGTGTCTTGCAAATAGATAATAAAAAGGCACACGCTCTTCTATTGGAGGCCGTGAGAATAAACGGTGAAGACTATCATTCGCTGTACGAACTGGGATGCAATTATATGTCGAAAGGTAAACGTGGAGTTACCAAAGATCTTGGAATGGCAAAAAAATATTTGCAGAAAGCCAAGACATTGGCAGAACATGCCGGGGATAAAGACTATCAGGACAGGATAGGTAAAAGATTATCAAAACTTTGATTGCTCATGGTAAAAAAAACAGTATATCAGCGGCCGGGTGACCCTTATATCTATTTGTATGTGATGGGTGAATGGTATTGTTACGATCCTTCATCAACACCTTTGGGTAGCGGAGCTATGGGGACGGTATATATGGGGTATTGTGTGAAAGACGCTACTCCGATGGCCATTAAGCGTGTGAACGACACCTATGCCAATAATCCCATGATTAGGGCCCGTGCCAAGCAAGAGGCTTCACTGGCTTTTAGACATCCTAATTTGATAGAGATGATAGGCTATTGTGAGTATGCTCCGAATGAAGGACCGATTTTTTTGGTGAGCAAATATGTTAAAGGGGAAAATATAGATTCATACCTCAATTCCATACCAGACACGCCTTCGCGTATTGATAAAGTATGCAATGCAGTATGCCAGGTTCTGGATGCATTGGAATATGTTCATTCGCGAGGCGTTATTCACCGGGACATCAAGCCTTCAAACATTATGGTCGAAGAAGGCTATAATGTAAGGCTTATGGACCTGGGAATTGCGCGCATGAATGATGGGAACAGTTTCTCGAAATATGGATTCATCGGGACTCCGCAATATGCTGCCCCGGAACAGATTTTACGGGAAAAAACAGGTCTTGTTCAGATAAATGCTTCAACGGATATCTATGCTTTAGGTATTACATTTTATGAACTGTTGACAGGCCGTAACCCGTTTAATAGTGAAGTTGAGGCAGATATTTTGACCCGTCAATTGAGAGAGACATTACCCGCCGACAAGTCTATTCCTAAAAGGTTGATGCAAGTAATATGGAAAGCAACAGAGAAGGAACAGGCCAAAAGATACCAGAAGGCATCAGATTTCAGGCAGGCAATCCATGAAGCTATGCAGCCTCCCACTTCCCTTTTTTCGAGAATAAAAATATGGTTTTCCAAATAATCTCAAAATAGAAATATATGGACTTAGTACAAATTCCAACTCCAGAGTATCTTTCAGGATTCGCAGAGTCTAGAATCGGAGGTCGTGCCGAGAATCAGGATTCTTATGACTGGAAAGAGACCCCGTTCGGCTTTCTTGTCACCGTGTGTGATGGTATGGGAGGCGGACCAGGCGGCAAGACGGCATCGTCCATCGCTGTGAATGAAATTATAGCAGGTGTTGTCAATGGAAATACGGAAGACACTCCTTCCAACATCCTGATAAGAGCTATCCGGAGAGCTAACATGGCCATTCTTGAATATGCCCGTGAGAATCCTTCTTATAGTGGTATGGGGTCTACATGTACCGCTTTACTTATCAGTGAACAATGTGCAACTATAGCACATGTGGGGGACAGCAGAATATATCAGATACGAGGTAAATCCAAAGTGTACAGAACTTTTGACCATTCAATGGTTTTTGATCTAGTGAAACAGAAGGTCATCACCGAGGAGCAGGCAAGATTGTCGGCGCAGTCCAATGTCATTACTCGTGCGCTCGGAGCAAAGTATGATGTGGAAGTGGATTGTGTAGAACTTCCTTTCCTGGCTGGAGACCGTTTTGTCCTTTGTACGGATGGAGTACATGGGGCTGTTCCAGAATCTCAACTAATTGAAATGTTGTCCAACCATTCCCAGTCGCTGGGAGCCATTACGGATAACATTATAACTACGATTGATGGGGAAGGTCGAAATGCCGGTGGAGGACACGATAATCTTACCATTGCGATAATAGAAACCAGTAAAAACTCAATATTAAAGTCTAAAATGAATCCACGTTTAAAAATATTGTTTTATGTGACAGCAATTATTTGTGTTGCCAGCATTGTCTTGAATGTTTTTCAAGCTTTTTCTACAGTAAAGGGAAGCGATGAGATACAGGGGACTGAATCAACGTTCGTCGGAAAATTGAAAAGTAAGGTAGACCAATTGGAGAAGAAAAATGAGAGGCTTCAAACGGAAAGAGATTCTATCAAGCGTGCGTCCGACAAAGTGATAAAAAAATTGAAGAGCGATAGTACAAGCTTCCAGGCAACAATAGCTGAAATGAAAAATACGGATACAGAGCTTCGTAAAGAGATTGAAAGGTTGAAAAAAACAGTAAAGAAATGAAAACATATTCCATTGGACGAGATGTAAATTGCGATATCGTAATTAATGATTCGACGGATATTATTAGCCGTCGTCATGCCCTTTTGAATGTAACTTCGTCAGGCAAGATGACGATTGTGGATCAAAGTAGTAACGGAACGTATGTAAATGGCATCAGAATTTCTCAAAATGTACCAGTGCCGGTCACACGTAAAGATACGATTTCTTTGGCACATGTAGCCAAGCTGGACTGGTCTATGGTTCCTCGGTCAAATGTCTATATGCGCTATGCCTTGTTCGGAATTTTGGGAATTTTGGTGGTTGTGGGGATTATTTTTGGAATAAGTACTTTCCTTGATACGAGAAATGCTAATCATCACGGAGACCAGGTGTCACTTGTGGATTCGGTTGAATTGAAGAAGATTAAACAGGCTCAACTTGATTCATTGGCTGCGGTAGCAAGAATGGACTCTTTACGCCATGATTCTCTCAAAAGGATAAGTCAGAAACGTCAGGATTCCATTGCACGAGTGAAAAAATCAAAACCGTCTCAGCGAAACAGTGAGTCAAGTTCAAAGGGTAAAAAGAAAGGTCCGGCAAAACCGGCATCTTCAAAACAAGACATAGGTTAGTATAAATTTAAAAGACAAGTATTATGCGCTTACTTAGAATAGGAAGGGACGCGTCGTGTGACATAGTTCTTCACAGTCAGAGAGTCAGTGCGCTCCATGCTGAAATCACCGTCCTGAATAATGGAGATATTCTCCTTGAAGATAAAAACAGCAAAAATGGAACTTTCATCATGAACCGTCCTATTAAACCTGGGGTTCAAGTGAACATCAAACGGGGAGATGCCATTCGTTTTGCTGACGTAGAACTTATATGGGATCAGGTTCCTTATCCGGAAGATAATAGTGCCTATAAGGCGGTTTATGGAATTGGCTCCAATTTTCGGAATGAGATACAGATTTCCGGTAATACGGCAAGTCGTTTCCATGCTACATTGAAGATAGATAAGAAAGGACATGCCATCTTGCAGGACCATAGTAAGAATGGAACCACAGTCAATGGACAGAAAATCCAGAATGGCCAGTCTATGAGGGTATCCAAAGGGGACTCTGTCATATGTGGGGGTATCCCGGTAAACATAAGTCCTTATATTCCGGGCCGCATGTCCATGCATAAGATGGTAGGACTGGTTGCGTTTGTCGTACTGATAGCCTGTTGTGGATATGGGGCCTGGTGGCTGATTGACCGGCAAGGTACGGTTTCTCCTAAAAGCACACAGGCAATGGAGAATGCGACCGCTTGTGTATATGGAGGCTATTATTATGTAGTGACCATAAAAGATGATCCTTTTAAAAAAATAATAAATGACTGGCCGGAAAAATGGTATGTGGGATTGGATGGAAAAGGGGAATTGCAAGTACATCCAAACACCAAAGACATTAGTCCTATTGGCTATACGGGAACTGCCTTTTTCATATCGGAGGATGGCGAGATGGGAACAAACCGACATATTGCGGTACCTTGGATGTACCGTACGCCGGAAGTGGAAGAAAATATACGCCAACAGATGGAAAAACTGCGTCAGGCTACAGGGGGATTCTTGTATAATCTGTTGTCTGTAGCGGTAAGCAATGGAGTCTTGTCTGTGGATGATGTCAATGCCTGGTGGAAGCGTTATCAGAATTCTGATTTTGAAATAGGAGGAATGCATGCTTTCTTGGGGATTGGATTGAATGGGACAAAGGTGAACAGTCTGAATGACCTCCAGCAATGCCAATTGATTGCTGAATCGGGAGATCAGAAGAAAGATGTGGCACTGATTCGATTGAATTCTCGTAAAACTCCTGATTACATCATTAAAATGGGGGCGATTTATGATATCCGAAAAGCGAGAGTGGATGAATATTCCTTGAAGCCTCAAGATGAAGATTTTACGATTATCGGTTATCCGCTTGGGGAACGTGTGTCAGATGAAACTTTTGATGGTAAGGAATTACGTCCTACCATTCACAAGGCGACCCTTAGCAAGACTCCCGATGAGAACCAGATTCAGATACAAGCTGTGGGGATTGGTGGACAGAGTGGCTCGCCTGTGATTGACAGTAAACATCGGCTTATAGGAGTGCTTTGCAGCGGTTTTTCAGGAACTGAAGTTACATACTGCTGTAATATCAAGCACCTCAAGGATTTGTATGATAAAAATAAAGTGCGCGAATGATTGTTAGATTGATTTGTTGCCTTGCAATAGGGCTTTGTTGGATTGTTTCAGAGGGTATTGCCAAGACAGTAGTCTGGAGTGTCAAGCCTGCATACGAAGCGATGAAGCCGTATTCTCAAAGTCTGTATTTATGTCAGCTTCATGGCAAATGGGGAATAGTGGATGTGGATGGCCGGATAATTCTCCCGAACCAATATGATTTTATTACGTCGCAACAGGACGGGATCGGTCTTTTTGGGGTGGTGGAAGATAACAAAAATCGTTTGGACGGATTTATCCGTTCAAACGGGGCTTGCACATTCATACATGGGAAGTTTTATGTGATTCCTACTTATCCTTATTTCTCCGAAGGAAAATTATGTGTGTCCGATTTGTCTGGTAAACAAGGATTTATCGATGAAAGTGGCAATCTTGTAATAAAATGCCAGTTTGATGTGGTAAGGCCTTTTAAAGAAGGACTTTCTTCGATAAAGAAAGGTCCTTGGGTCTATTATATACGAGAGAACTATGATGCGGCTCCTGAACAGAATGTGGTGTATGCAGAATGGAGAAACGGCCAAATTACAGAAGGGTCTTCATTCAAAAACGGTGAAGCGGTGGTAGGTTATGGCAATAAGTACAAGGTCATTGATCAACAGGGGCGTGAATTGAGAAATTTCAATGCTTCAAGATGGAGGATAAATCCCCTAGACTACACGATTGCTTATAATGAGGCAGATCTTCAAAAGAAATCTGAATCATTTGTTCCTCAATATTCTTCGGTCGAGATTTTCTCTGTAGAGGGGAAATATGGATTCCGGTTAGACGGTGGAGTGATTCTTTACCCTGTTCTAAGCAGTGCGTCACCAGTGGATGTGAATCAGGTTTCAATTGTCACTTACAATGGAAAAGTCGGTTTGCTGAAAGTGATTGACGAGTCAGTTAGCTCTTCGCTTTTGCTTGATGGCAATAGGGCGGAACGTATTCATGTGAGTGCGGGAGGTAAGACCGATAGGTTGCAATATGTCCTTACTTTACCTGCACAATATGCAGGATACGCAAAACTCTTGGTAGACAAGGGAGATGGTATTTTTGAAGACGTGTCTTCGTCTGTGACGACTAAAGGGAAGGAATTGGTCTATGACTTTTATCCCAAGGTTGGCGATAAAGAGGAAACCAAGAATTTGAAGTGTCGGTTGCTGTATGACGGCATGGAAGTTTTGAATAAAGAATTTACGCTGGCTGTTGAAAGGCCTGTCCGTTTACGGCTTTCCGAACCTTTTGTAATGACGGCTCAGGCGAATATAAAAACTGAGATTCAGGAGGTTTCGGCTACCATCTTCAATGATTCAGAACGTGATGTTACAGTGACTGCCACCTTGTCTGTAGCCTGTCATTTGAACAAGGCAGTTTCTCATTCCAATATGATAACAATTCCAGGGAAATCTTCCAAGAGTATCCGGGTTCCGGTTACGGTCAAATCGGATGAAAATGTGTCAGCGGTAATTCGATTGAGTTCTGGAGAACAGAAGAGCTCAACGGTAGCCTTAAAAATATATTAATCAAATAAATTTTTAAATTATGGTAAAACGATTTATGTTTAGTATTGCTGCAATCTTTGTGGCAGTTTGCGGATTTTCCCAAGATCTGAAAGTAGTGGAAAGTCCTGTACAAGAGGTCTCTGGAGCCATGGTTGTTCCTAAACCTGTTGCATTCAGCCTTGGCCCTAAGGTGGGTATAAATTATGCGTTGGCTGGAAATCCGTCCGAAATGAATCTCGGTATTGGAGGTAATATTGGGTTTAGTGGAGGATTGGCTG
>ULNJ01009762.1_pt1 | contig 12457 bp, 8 predicted proteins | sample 1951891 | NCBI WGS metagenome assembly ULNJ01 (sample SAMEA4835574, study PRJEB28245) | human gut metagenome | biome: gut microbiome; material: fecal sample | place: Denmark | collected 2008 | reverse complement strand
TAACTCGTCCATTTTTATTGGACACTAATGATAAGGTATATTGAAAAAATTCAAGTTGTCATCTGCTCACCTTATAAATAAGGCGAGCATAACCACCTATGACGACATCCTACTCGGGCCGTCACATACAATTTCTTCCATACTTCTCACTTAATCCTATCAACAATTAGTCTGAGCCTGTTGCGGAATCATTTTCCATAGAATGGTACTTTCTTACGGCTTCCTCTAGTTTTTCTAAGATTTGGCTTCTTAACCATGCAGGCTTAAGCACCTCTACTTGATTCCCGTAAGAGAAGACACAGGCCTCAAACTCTTTGTTGGGACGGATAAAGAGTCTGACAACATGCTTGGTTTCGTCCACTATCACTTGTGAAGGATGGATAGGCTTATTGATAATGTATGGGAAACGTCCTGCATCAAATTTTAGCAGAACCTCTTCTGGTTCGGGATGATTTTCCGGTAAAGTCACACCAATCACATCCTTGAAGTAGTCATCAAAGTCGATATCCTTATTAGGGATAAAGGGAACGTCGGCCTTAGAGAATCTCACGATCCGGTCTAGAGCCTTGTTGGTGATATAGTTGCCATGGGAGCCCTCCTGTAGTCCTATCAGAAACCAGCGGTTATTGAACTGCTTGAGGTGATAGGGATGTATGACCGATGTCCATTCCTTGCCGCTAAAAGTTCGATAAAGAATGTTGAGAGGCTGATGATTCAATGCGGCATCTATCAGCTCGCCCAAGAACTCATTACCTTTCAATAAGTCATTGCGTTCAAAGGAAATGATGTTCTCTGAATTAGGCTTCATCCCGAATCGATATTCGAGATTAGAGATTACTTCTTCCAACCACGCATTGTTGGGTATTCCGCGGAAACGGCTCAAGATGTCAATGGCAGTACGGAGGGATGCCACTTCCTCGACAGACAGGTCGTTGTTGAAAATGGAAAAATCGCTGTCAGTATATCGATAATAGCACTTCTTACCGACATAGTGGTAAGCCTGTATGGGAGCATTATAAGTCATCCTGTCACGCATATGCTTCATGTCCTCACGTATCTGTCGGACACTGACTTGCGCTCCACATACATCGCCAAGACTCTCATTGACTTTGTCAACAAGATCCTCGATGGTGTACTTATAATGAAAATCACTAAAACAACGGTCTAATATCTTATAGCGCAGTTGGGCATTCTTGTTTGTTGGCATAAGGTCTTTACTTTGCTTTGATTTTTCATGAACAGCATCGTCAAGACAGGCAAGGTTGTTCGTGTCTATTTATAGTATCAGATCTTCTTCCTATTTTTTCAATAGGTTGGAGATGTGCCGATCATCTGCCTGCAAGAACCCAAACAGCTTAAGCCAACCTCTTTCCGTCTGACATTATGTCCTGCCAGTCGTTTTTGATATGTTGCTGAGACTGTTTTCTGTTCTCTTTGACAGTTGCTGATCATTCTGCGAATTTACAGTATTTTGAAGAAAAATGTGCATAATTAATAGAAATTTTATATTAAAAAATATAATATCCTTTCAGACCGGAATATCTAATTTAGAAACTATCGGTTAATACCGTCGTCTTTAACCTACTCAGCAGTCTATCTAATATCTTCCAGTTGAAGCTCATCATTGCTATATAAGAGGCTCTGTTTTGAGGCCGATTCTTCCATTCGCCATCACAACTAAAAATAATTCTCGCGTCACACGTAAGACATCAGACAACCTAAACAATTTCAGAAGCTTCCCTACACTATGGCCTATCGAGGTTAAAAACCTTTAACGCAGGCGAAGGTAGTGTTTCATCGAGTGTGTCTGAAGCAAGTCTGATTTAGGAGTAATGATGCGAATTTAATGGATAATTTTATATCTTATGTCAAAATCATTATTTTTTTGTTTATCCGGCCAACAAGACGGACTCTGCAGGCGAGCCGTTCTTCAGCGATATGTCAGTTCCCATACTGACAGCCAAAGATTTCCGAGAGTCGTCATGACGGATACTCCTTTCTCTCTTTGGGAGACAGTATCCAATTTTTTCCAGTCTATTTGGTTCGCCAACTGGTCAAGCGTATAACTGATTCAACATATCAGATAGATTGTTGAATAAAATAAACATCAGAGTATTCTTTGACATAAGAATCTTACAACTTTGTTACTACTAAGCGAACTTGCTGATTTGAAAAGAATTTCAGAAGCTAATTCGCTGAATATCAGTAGACAACATAGATTTTAATGGATGACCATTTAATATTTATTGTTAAATAGATCTGTACTTTTTAAACGTTTCTCTATATTCCTAATTTTTTCTTTCAGTTCCTTATCCTCTTTATACCATAACGATTCTCTGATTTTAATGGGGGTATAGAGCATCTTTTCAATTTCTGCTACGGCCTTCATAATCATATCTGTACTGCATATTGGTATTTCTCCATGAGGAGCATATGATGCAAGGTATTTTTCAGAGGGATTATATACACCAAGCCGTTTGCATACAAGCCATGCCACTGTCTCTGCCTCAAACTCTTTTTCTTTTATCGTAAGAATCCTTTTCTTGGATTCATTATAGGATAGATGATAACAGAACAGATGTCCCAGTTCATGGCATATAGCATGGAATTTTGCAGCCCTATCTAAGCTCTCATTAATGCTAATGACAAAACGAGAGTTCACTTTGACAACATTCTTTCTGTTCAATCTAAGAAGCAAAGGTTGCTTCTTGTACGGCATAATATACCCTCCATAGGAATTCGCTGCCCGAAAGCTGTCATCCAGATAAATGCCGTACATTGGAAGATTGTTTATCAATGTGTTCCAAACGCTATTCGGTATATCACCCCTTGTCAATAGAAGACCCTGATCCCATAATTTCATTAATTCTGATTCATCAAATATCTTGGATACGTTAGGAATAGGTTCGGTATCGCTAAAGTCGAAAACACATTGTATAGGTCCAAAAGGCTTTAAAATGATTAGCTTTTGGCCGTTTACCTTAGGACGTCGCCCATATTCCTGCCATTTTTTACCTGTAAAGACAAACGTAGCACCTGGTTTTTGCATTTGCACAAGCATGGCATTGTAAGGAGCTAAATACCTAAAGTGCGCGACGAAATCTAACATTTTTTGGAACTCCTCACTATTACGGTAGTTTTGAACCAAGAATTGCAATTCATCAATGTTCTCCTTGAATTCCTGCTCTCTTCGTTTTTGTTTTTGTTTATAAAGAAATATATTGTATTCTGATTCAATTACCTCCGAAGTATATGCACTCAGTTCCTCATCCGTAGCTAATTGAATATCAACAAAATGAGGCAGGTTTCTTAGGATTTTATACACAGACTTACAATAGGGAATAAAATCTTTCCCCATATAGTCCGTCAGTGCGACTGCAAACTCAATGAAGTCATGAGTATCAGATAGTATGTTTGAAGCATATCGGATAGCCTCAGGCATTTTCTTTTCTAAAATATCTTCAATTCCCATTGTTTACGTTGTCCTCTGTTCTATTTATCGAAATATTAAATGCCTTGCAACGACGATTCCGCTGGTCGGTCCTACAAAGCGAGAAACGAGAGTATTTCTCATAAATATCCAATCCACGCCCTAAGGTGATTATCCATCCGGTGTCTGTCTGTATGAAACGGTCATGGTCAGCCTCGAAATCATATGTAAATTCAATACCTATAGTCATGAGCTCATCGGCCAGATCATTAAAACAATCTATCATTTCCGCTACTTTTTCATCATTATCGTTTTGCGTACTCAGATGAATCTTTATTGTATCTTGCATGACGGTTATGTCTCTTACCATTTGAATGAATTCTATTAAGTTATCCATCTGAAACGGTTGCCTGATATAAGGATCGACCAAAAGAATGTCTTTGGCATTACACAGATAATCCCCAAATAAGTTTTTATAGGTAACCCCCTTCTGATTCTCACGTACCGTAATTATTTTTGCCCTTAGAGATTTTATACGAGGACGGGGAGGCCGCTTTTCAGAAGACGTGGCGAGATTGTCTCCATTGGCAGTCTCATCCGTTTCTTCGTTCGATTTCTGCTGAACAAAGTCATTCTCAATATTCTCAAGTGTCTCAATTTTGACCGTTTCTCCTGTTACCAGACGGACATATTCAAATTTTGCTGGCTCTGCCAAGAAAGTTGGGTCTATGACATACAATTGATCTTTGACACGCTTACGGCCTTCTGCGGCAAAATCTATTAATTCATAAGCTTCTTCATCCGTCATCTTTCCATCAGGATAAATGAGTTTCATCATACCGGAAAATGTCTTACGGATAGCCAGATGGTCACGCTCTGAGAGTGAGCCGTCAAATTTTGCATAATCTTTTAAGACAGCTGTACGATCATCATTTCGCATGGCATGTAAGACAGCTGCCATATAGTCAGTGATAAGTCCATAGCCCTTTGAGAAACTGTCCTTCTTCAGCATCTTGATTTCCCAACCGGGATTATAGAGGTGAATTCGATCAAGAAACGCTCCTTTAATGAATGAGGTCGGTATGGATTCAAACAAATGAGAATTTTTCAACATAAAGGGAACGGTATGCTTTGTATTTCCAACAAAGGACATGGATGCACTTGCCTCATGGGTACCTTTACCACGATTGAATGATTTGTTGGCAAGGTAATTTTGCATCGTATCAATGAGTACGGCATCTACGGTACGACCTTTCTGCTGTTCAAATTCATCCCATGTCACGACATCCCAATATCCTACTAGTCCCAGTTCCTCTCTCTTTCCAGACATCCTTACGAAAAGACGGGCACTAGTCACGTCACCACCAGAGACAAGCACTCCATACGGAGATAATTCCTGAAAGACATGGGACTTACCTGTTCCCTTCGGTCCTAGCTCTATAAAGTTGAAGTTATTTTCCACATGAGGAAGAAGACGGGCCAGGGTAATGAATTTCTCGCGCCGGTTCATCATATCAGGATTTAAGCCTACCGTATGTATGAGCAAGTCTATCCATTCTTCTGTTGTAAAATGCTTACGTTGATCTATGTATTCCTGCAGGTCTAAATTTGATATTTGTATCGGCTTGAGAGTTTGTATTTCCCATCTTACCCTTACATCCTCTCCACTGACATAACCAATAGTGACAATACACCATACTCCATTACCACTAAGCAGCTTAGGATTCTTACGCACATAGTCTGTGCCAATAGGCACACCAATCAATCCGAGATTGGCAAAGGTAGCATGATACTCATCATTCTTCTCGTTGAGCACTACCGTCACCTTATCGATAATACGATGTTTGCCGTGCTCACGAATAAGTCCTTTGATAGACTCAGCCTCTGCCCGATGGACATAATTATTCTCGATAACCTGTCTGACTTTTTCAATGCCTTCGTTGATCACCTCTTCATCATCGCAGGTACAGTATTGTCCAAGAAGATATTCCAACACATAGGTTGGCACAGGAAGTCCGCCTTTCACAAGAAAAGCCAAATCCTTTCTTACCACCTTTCCCATGAAGAAATTCAATATTTTCTGCTGCAGATCCATATATATATACTTCTTTTAAAAATCTTGTTCTATCATTGTATTATTCTTCACGACCTCGCGTATCAGCGGATTTAACCTATCTGCGATATCATAGATACGCAGTTGCAACACGCTCGTATTGACAGACTTGTTTAAGTTCAGGATAACCTCATATACTCGGTTATTCAAATTTAAAGCATCCGTGCTGTTCAGCGTCAATTCTTTTTCCTGTGTTACAGGATCATCACCATTATAGATGCAACAAACCACCTTACGCTCTACCACCGTCATGGTCACGGCTTCCGACTGTATGAGCTGAAATTTCAACCGGCTGCTTACCATATTCAGATTATGACTCATCAAAGCGACACCTACCTTCTCTGTCTTATCTATTTTCTTACGTTGACTTTTGATTACCGGTATAATCATCTCCTGAAGGGATGCACCGCCATGAGCAAAGTTGTAACCTCCTGTAGCAGCCAGTCGGTTGGTACCTATGGGTACTCCTACATAAAGCGGTGTCTGGCTTTTGATCGCAGAAACTTTCTCAAGAGGAAATTTTATGATCCCCTCAATGGCTTCAGTACTTTCTGTGATATAATATCTTGTTTTTTTCTCTATGTAGGAGTCGGTGATACTATGCTTGTCCTTATCTTCAAATCTCATATCATTGTATAGGAATCCATGATCAGCCGTTAGCACCACATTTGTTACGTTCCATGTAGAATGCAGACGTTTAATCAAGACAGAGAGCTGGTCTATCGCGGTGCGACAAGCGCCGATTACATTAAATGGATTCTGAGAATGACTGGCTTCATCAATAGTGTCATGGAAGATATACACCAATGGCCGTTTGAATAGCTCACGCATGGATGCCAGATCACCATTCATCACATCTTCAAAGCGTATACATATACTTTCATCGCGATATTTATTGAGATGGGATGTTCTTTGGTCCGTAGTGGTTAAGACCATTCCGTCTACTGCCATATCCGTCCCTACCAATTCCAATGAGTGATGGGGAAGTAATGCAGGCTTGCAGAACTTCGTTTCCGTTGGTAGCATGGCCTGATAGGCACTGATAGAAGCGATATGTTTCTCCTTGGCCAGTTTCTGCATCAATTCCATGGCCACCTCATATCTTAAGGCATCACTTATGATGACTACCTGCTTAACACTCGGATCAGATTCATTGGAATAGAAGCCATCTTGATGTCTCAATCCTGTCTCCGTAAACAAGGCGCCTTTTTCTTCCACACAGGTCAGCCATTCTAGGTTAAGAAGATTGATTATCTTTGCATACCCCAAATCCAGTTGCCTCTTGGCTGCATTCAAGACATCTTCAATAGGATTGTCTTGCGTGATGAGCTTATGATACGCTTCAAGAGTCTGCCGATAGAACATATCAACCAAATAGAACTCCGTGGTATATTTGTGGACATACTCTTTGGGGCTGTTAAGCTTGAGTGTCCCGAGTCCCCGTACTTGCAAGTAGAATAATGCCGACAAGTCGACAAAACGAATTATAGTCTGAATCCCACTATCAACAGGTAATTTCAACGTTAATTCCCGCATCTTGCGGTTCACATTCTCGGGATCAGCCACCAATTTCCGTTCGACTATTTCTTTCAATATGGGTAAGCATAGTGCTTCCGTCAGATAAAAATAATTTGCATCAATACCATAGATCCTGATAATTTCCTCTTCCTTTATGTCCGCTGCCAAGATCTTCATGGCCTGAATAAACTTGTTGCTAAGTTGCCGGTCATGTGTCCCCCATTCATATATCTTGTTTATTTGATCAAGAACCACGGCATTGCTAATCTTGTATTTCTTATAAGAATCGCCAGGCACGACATCCAAGAGCTGCGTGATGCTATTATATTTCATGCTTTCCGCAACATCTTTCATCTTTTGTATGGCATTAGAATTGTAACTAACACCAAAGGTCTTTGTCAGTTTCTCAACAACCGACTTATTGGCATCTATATTTTTGGCAAGCTTAAGCCAAAAATCCATACGTTTTTTCTCCTCCCCCGTAGCATCAAGGATAATCATCTTTACAATAATCGTTTCCCAGTCCAGAAGTTTCTTGTCGCCAAGATAATTGGAGATAAAAGCACGGCAAACCAAATCCTCACTGAAAGTAGTAGAATCGATATGTCCTTTGAGGATATTACGAATTTTAGAGGATAAGATTTCTGCAATATTCTTCTTGATAAAACCACGAAATCTCTCCGGCAAGTTATACTGCTGCATAAACGAGGCATAGTCATCCTCCTTGTATTCCATATTGGCCTTCAGCATATCGAGCAACGGGAAGTGGAGCATCTGTTCCTCTGTATGCGGATAAGTCTCCTCAGGAAAGAGTAGCACCACATGTTTATCTTTCCATGTCTTCTCGATTGCATATTTCGTATTGAACCATGCACCATCAAACACCTTATAGACATATCCGTCAGCCCATTCTTTTACCTCTTTAAGCTCCGTCTGGATAATTTCCATTCGGTCGAAGATAAAGAGCACATGCAGCTGTGGATTGCGCTCAAAATAACTGTATATTCTATCTTGTACCATTTTTTATTCAATATCTACTTGATTTATGTTTGTAAGCCCTTTATTTTCTAATTTCATAGGCTTATCAATTAATTGCTTATAATATATATCATCTTCAAAATGAAAATCAATAATAGTATGTCCATTTCCATCTGGATGAATATTTTTAATAGTGCAAGTATTTAATATGTCGTACATGTATGGAATACAGAACTCTCGATTGTTAATCTCAAATACTAAATTCTCGCTCGATATAATGATAACATATTTTTCATTGATCTTAGCAACTTTAAGAAATTCGTCATTAGAAGAAATCGTTTTAGAAAAGTCCATGCCACCCTTACTTTCAAATTTAATGATTTCCTTTTTCAGGTATGCTAATACCATGACTGAATTCTGGTATAAATCATCCGTGTAACCATTATAAGTCTTAAATTTGTAGCCAGATAACAATTCTATATCCTTTATATTCTTATAGAATGATTTAAATTTAGCATAACTGTAACTTTCACCAGAGAAATAATTATTCGTAGTATTCAAGTCCATTTTTATTGGACTATTAATTGTAACTTTTTCTTTACTAAATAATGCATCAATAAAGTCAATCCATAATATAGCTTTGTTATTATTTGTATATGATTTGTGAAACGTAAAGGTGAAATTTGCTATCAGATTTTTTGAAATTTCTTTACCAAATTCAATAATAATTTTTGTTTCATATATATGACAATCAAAACTAATAACAATTTTGTTGTCATTAAGTCTATATGTCTGTCCTTCTACCATCTCAAAAAAGTTTCTTGATTGTATATTTATAGTTATTGTAGTCTTTTTTGGAGCAGGACAAATTAATATAGCTTTGAAGTCTTTATCTAAAACTATATTATTTATGCTATATACTGAGTTTCGTAAATATTCTTTATCAATTTTTATATGAGGTAAATTCGGAAAAGGAGTTTCTTTAACTATTTGTCCATTTTTCTCGAAGTCAAATCCGCTAATGACTTTTGCATATTTTCCATCCACAGTAAAATCTAATTTTCTATGTAATTGGGAATTTGGCAAGGGCTTTATCTCTTCAATGGTGTTTTTACCTTCTGAAGATAAAGAGATCTTAGGTATAAAACCATGCATATTACAAATTCGACTATATGTTTCTGCTGTTATCTTGTTATTTTTAAAGTCTTCTGAACTATTATCTAAGATTTCTTTTGTAAGCTGTTCTAAAAATTGTGTTGCATATGAATTTATATAAGTTACATGCATTTTCTTTAATTCAGCCTCTCTTCCAGACTTAATGCTTGGCGCTAATAAAAACATTTGTTTATGGTTCTTTTTCAATTTATTGGTTACAGTTCTTATTATTTCAAGAATATTATCATCCTCAAGGCTATAGCCAATAAATAGAATGTTTTTTTGTGCGAATTCAGATTCAACGACCTTCCACATTAAATCGTTTCTTCTATTTGATTTTTTTTGCAAATCATTATAGTCGCTTTTTGTTATAATTACCGAGTCCGCATCTTGAAAATCGCCATGAATTTTATAAATAGTTACATGCTTACTTTCATCAAGTCCTGTTAGGTCTTGATCTTTTCTTACGACCTGAACATCATTCTTTTGAAATGAATCTTCAAGTAGTGTATCATAATTTGTTGTAAAAATATGTCTGAAATGAGGTATCTGTGATAGTAGTTGATGATCTGTCATACATTTAGGAACGAACTGAAAGAGTGATTTTAAATCAAAAATTAATTTCTGTCTGCTTCCTTGACAAACTTCTTCTACATAATACTCAGAAAGAGATTGCAAATCATCTTGTTTATGCTTTTCACACTGAATATCGTTCTCAAAATCAGCGAGAATAGTATCTTTAATTTTTTGCACAGAAGGTGAACCGGCTTCTAAAGAGAATCCGGCACCTATAAATAGCGAAACTTTTTCTTCACGTATTAATTTGATAAGTCTTTCAAACATTTCTTTACTCTGTTTTATTCAAATACTATAGCATCATCAAGCATTATTTTTCGAATATCATCTCCAACTACATAAGTAAGCTCAGTATTGTCATCATACTTTTTCGGAATTATAATCATACAATTCCAATATGACGTGTTCGACATGGTATGGCTGGAATCTATGCAAAACAATTTATTAGGAGTGTCTTCATACTCATCAGACTCCTCAACACCAATACAAACAATGGCATGTCCAAAGTTTTGATTATTAAAAGAAATTCCTAAAATAGCAGGATTATCCTGATGAATATTGTCATAAATACGGTCAATATAGTCTTTACGTACTGCTGTGGCTCTGATATTGAAACTGGATGTATTATTTATTTCCTGTGCCATAGTTTTAACATTCCATCCTAACATATTCATCCCTCGTTGTTCTAAAAGTTTGCTAAGGAACCTTCCTTTAGAGCTACGTTTGTCTATATTACCAGAGTTTGAGTTTACGTCCTCTATGTTGATTTGCTGAAGACACATTAAAGAGATAATCGTGCTATATACAGCACATGCACCGTCAAGACTACCTTGATGCAGAGCTATACTTTTTATGCTGCCATCAGCCTGAGTCGTTTTTACTCCTGTTCTATAAAGTCTCACAGAAGGAATGATTGTTATTGTTGCCATATATATTCTCCTTTCGTATTGTTATTTTATCAGAATAGGCCTACATTATCTCTCAACCAACGTAATTCCTTTTCAATGCTTGGATTATTTAAACCTAAACTTTGTGCTTTTTTAAGACTTTGAAATGCTTCTCTGTACCGCCTTAAAGATGAAAGCGCCATACCCATATTTGAATAAATCTGAGCATCTGTAAATGGCGTATTGGGAATGTATGGTTCATTCAAAGCTTTTTGGAATGCATCTATTGATTCTGTATATAACTTTTGTCTGTAGTAGTGAACTGCTTGGTTAAAATACACAGTTCTGTTACCAGTAAGTTGTTTAAACCACTTTAATCGCATTCCTACTTCCATATGTTCAATATCGATAAATCCGGTTCCATCATTTGGTTTCGTAAAACCACACTTTTCAGCAACTCTCTGAGAAGGCTCATTATCCATACTTATATCCAGGATTACTTGTTGGAATGAAAAGTTTTGTAAGAGGAAATTTGTTAATCCATTCAATGCTGATGAAGCATAACCATGATGCCGATGTGAGGGATGAACAGCAATCCTACATTCCACACAGGCATATTAGTTGTTCGATTCATTACAGGTTCTGCTGAAATAAATCCGACCTCTTCTCCATTGTTATTGAAGATTATAAAGTTTAATGACTCTCTTTGGATATTTGCATTAACAATATATCTGCAAAAGGCCTTTATGTTTTCAGCATGATCTTTACGCAGAATATAATATTTCTTTACGTCTGGATCTCTGAATAACTCTTCTATAAACCATACGTTATTCAAATTTACTGGTAACAGAGAACAAATTTCGCATTCTATTATATTTGGTACTGCCATAACTTTATATTATTTTTGAGTATTTTGAATTTAACATTTTATTTATATGTGGATAGTTTGATGAAAACAACTTGTCGATTTTGTTTAAACTCCCAACTATGATAAGTTTAGACTTGGCTCTAGAGAAAGCAACATTCATTTTATTAGGGTTGTATAAGAATTCTGCCATCTCCGTCATATACTCAATATTACCTGAAACAAGGGAATAAAGGATTATTTCTCGTTCCTGACCTTGCATCTTATCTATTGTATCAGATGATATTTTTTTACGATCTTCTTTATTGATTCCTGTGTGCTTTCTGATTACCCGTCGAATATTTGCTGCTTGTGCGCGGAATGGTGACAACACGGCGATGTCCTCCGGATTAATGCCTTTTGCAATAAACCCTGCGATTGTATCTGCTATAAACATAGCCTCTTTATCTGACACTTGTTCACCATCATCAATTTCATGAAGGACAACTGGAGTATCGAAACTATATAAAGGATCATCGCATATAAGTGCATTACTACAGCCATGTTTCATGGCATGCAAATGTCCATCATAGAATAATTCAGAAACATAGTCGCAAATTGGTTCACACATTCGAAAACTTGTATTCAGCATAGTGCAATTGTTGTCAGAAATCAACGCTTCGAAAGCTGATTGCTTCAACCTTGGTGACACCTTATCTGAAGACACGATTGGCGGCAATTGCTTATGGTCACCTGCAAATATTACTTTTTTTGCCTTTATCATACCCATTAAAGCCAATGGGATTGTCATTTGACCTGCTTCATCAATGATAAGAGTTTCACAATCCAATGTTCTTGCACGACTCGTATATAAAGAATGTGGTGTAAGTCCAATAACCCAATTCAGATTATGCTGTGTAGTCATATTTCTTGCCCAATTCACATTAAGTCGTGGT
>ULNJ01010353.1_pt1 | contig 12487 bp, 11 predicted proteins | sample 1951891 | NCBI WGS metagenome assembly ULNJ01 (sample SAMEA4835574, study PRJEB28245) | human gut metagenome | biome: gut microbiome; material: fecal sample | place: Denmark | collected 2008 | reverse complement strand
AAAGACTTACGAAATAGAGTTAATATTCATATTGCATATGGTAATAAATATGAAACAGACTTTTGGAAATTTGAAGAAGAGGATTATTTGTTTATTAAATATATTCTTTTAAATATATTGATTGATAAAAAAATAATTGATGATAGTAAATATTATAATGGTGGTGAATTATTAGTCCCTAAAGAGTATGAATTTCTGCTAATTAATGATTCAGATAAAAAGAAAATATCAGAAAAATATAGGAGGTAATATGTTAGTATACGAAGGAATTAAATCAGGATTTATAAATGATGTAGATTTAGGAATAATTGCTGATAAAATTAGAAATAAATATATTGAAAAGATTAAAAGAAGACCTAGTGCTCCGGAATTTAATTCATGGAAAAATTCTATGCAATATATGAGAGGTGTATTAAGCGATAATGAAATACCAGATAATACCGGAATAGCTATTGAATACAATATTCCACCAACTGGTTGTAGAATAGATTTTATGATGTCTGGATTTAATAAAGATAAATCTAATGTTGTTATTATTGAATTAAAGCAATGGGACAAAGCAACAGAAGTGACAAATCTAGATGGTATTTATAAAGTTAATACATATACTGGCGGAGGATTAAGAGATGTTAATCATCCATCATATCAAGCTATGACTTATGCTAATTTAATTAAAGATTATAATGAGTCAGTTCAATTAAAAGATATTAATGTAATACCATGTGCATATTTGCATAATTATTATTTTGAAAATGATGATACGTTATTATCTGATAATTATAAAGAATATACTGATAAAGCACCTTTATTTGGACATAATGATGTTATTAAATTAAGAGATTTTATTAAAAAATATATTTCAGATGGTGATGATGGAAGTATTCTTTATGAGATAGATCATGGAAGAATAAGACCTTCTAAGATGCTTCAGGATTCATTATCTCAAATGTTGCAAGGTAATAAAGAATTCTATATGATTGATGAACAAAAGATTATATATGAGTATGCCTTAAGTAATGCAATTGATACAGTTGCTAGAAACAAAAAGAATGTAATGATAGTAAGAGGTGGGCCAGGTACTGGAAAATCTGTACTTGCTATTAATCTATTAGTTGAGTTTAATAATAGGAATATGACATGTTTCTATGTAACTAAGAATGCAGCTCCTAGAAGTGTATTTTCTGCTAAATTAAGAGGGAATTATACCCAAACATATATCAACCATTTGTTTCAAGGGTCTGGAAATTTTGTTGATGAAGAGAGTAATAAATTAGATGTATTAGTTGTAGATGAAGCACATAGATTAAATGCTAAATCTGGTATGTTCCAAAATAAAGGTGAAAACCAAATAAAAGAAATAATTAATGCTTCAAAATTTTCGATATTCTTTATAGATGAAAATCAAAAAGTAACTTTAAAAGATATCGGTAGTGAAGATTTAATAAAAAAATATGCTAATGAATTAGGTGCAGGGATATATACTTATGAGTTGGAGAGTCAATTTAGATGTAATGGATCTGATGGATATATTGCTTGGTTAAATAATGTATTAGAAATAAAAGAAACAGCTAATTTTGATATTGACGGCTTTGACTATGACTTTAGAGTTTTTGATGATCCAAATGAAATGAGAAATGCTATAGAAAAAAAGAATAGAGTAAATAATAAATCTAGAATAGTAGCAGGATATTGCTGGAATTGGATAAATGAAGGTAAAAATAAATCTGATGTATATGATATAACAATTCCAAACTATGATTTTAGAATGAGTTGGAATTTAGGTAATTCTCAAACTTGGGCTATTGATCCTGATTCAATTAGTGAGGCAGGTTGCATTCATACATGTCAAGGATTAGAATTTGATTATATTGGTGTTATTATTGGCGATGATATGAAATATGAAACTGATCATATAGTTACGGATTATTCTAAAAGAGCTAAAACAGATCAATCTTTAAAAGGCATTAATAAAATAGTTAAAGAAAAGGGTACAGATGAAGCTAATAAAATTGCTGATTCAATAATTAAGAACACATATAGGACATTAATGACAAGAGGAATGAAAGGCTGTTATGTTTATTGTACAGATAAGTCATTATCAGATTATTTAAAAGCGAGAATAGAGAGCAAATAAGTTGCTCTTTTTTAGATACAAATTAGATACTAAAAAAATTTAAAATGTGTTTTAGATACTTAACAAGCCCTTATTTTACCGTGTTTATGGGAAAGTGTTTTCTTCTACTTGAAGGGAGCACTTTTATTTTACAAAAGCACATTTTGTCCAGTATTTATGCGGGATTGCGAGAAATAGAAACATTACCGAAAAATTGTAATGGAGCCCCCTGCGATAGGCAATTCAAAATTAGCATTCTTGCGAACCCTTATAAATAAAGGGATTGTGGGGTTTTTATTTTTTTACAAATCTCTTTGGGAACAACTTGGGAACAACTTTTTTAATACAATATAATTTATAATAGTTAAATATCATATTTTTAATGTTAAAAAAGAATATATTTTTGCAATATTTCTAAAATATTACATAAACAAATAGTTATATTTTGTGAAAATTGCAAGAATATTCTTGACAATTGTCTAAAATACTGGTACAGTATAGGCAATTAAAGGAGGTCTCATTATGAACGAGAAGAAGGCAAAATTTCGTGAACTAGCAGAGAAAAGGGTAAGTAATGCTCTTAAACAGATTCAGTTAATTGGTAACTTAGCAAATACAAGGGCTTATGAATATGAAGAGGAAGAAGTTAAAAAAATATTTAAAAGTCTTAAAGAAGAAATCAGTTTAGCTGAGTCTAAGTTTAAATCAAAAGGAAGAAATAACGAATTTAAATTTTAGTAGGGAGGTTTCGTTTTATGAATGAAGATAGAAGAAAAAGAGTAACTAATTTCAGAGCGTTTATTCAAAGAACTGTAAGAGATTACAGTACACAACCAGCCTGTGGTTTAATACATGGTTTTCAAAAAGATGCAATTCAAAATGGTTGGGGTCATAGAACAAGTAATACTGATTGGAAAATGGTATTTAGATATGTTGAAAATGATTATGGAAAATTCTTTATTGTAGAAGATATTGGTAATACAGGTCTAATTGGAAAAAACTATAATACTGATGAAATAGAGGAACTTCAATCTCAAGGTAAATTAGGCGCTAATGAAAAATTAGCAAGATTTTCATCATTATATAATTCTGGCGGAAATGAACAAGGTGCTGGATTGTATGGTTTAGGAAAAGTAATGTATCAAGCAGTATCTGAAGATTACTTAGAATACTTTGATTCAAATACTACTGAAGGAAAATATGTTGCTAATTATGTTGATGTTGATGATACAAATTTTGTTGCTTATGAAGGACAAGAAGCCATTGACTTTATAAAAAGTAAAACTGGTTTAGATAAAAAAGAAACAAAAGGAACTAGAATTATAATTGTAAATCCAATAGATGAACTAATTAGTGCCTTAAGAAGTGGTGAACTAATTAACGATATCAATGAAACATGGTGGAGAATAATCCAAAAGTATAATGCAACTATTGAATTGTATGAAGGTGATAATTTACTTTATACTGCTGATGTTCCTGATGTATATAAAAAGTATTATTCTGATGATGAGCATAGTTATATATGGCATAATTTAAATATTGAGCCGGGTTATAGAATAAAGAATTTTGGTTTCTTTTATACTGATGAAGATGATGAATTAAATTTACCTCTATATTCTCCAGATGAAGAAAATCATTTATTAGGAAATATATCTTATTATCGTAAGGATATGAAAATTGGTAATATAGTTGAGTTAGATAGTTTAAATCTTGATCCAAAATATAAAAATAAGATTTCTGGTTTTCTAGAAGTTGATAGTGAATGGGAAGAAAAATTAGAAAACAACGAAGATACAACACACTATAAAGTTGCAAATAAAAATAAAAAAGAATTCCAAAAGATGAAACAAGCTTTAAACAGATATTTGGTTGAATTTTTGGAGATGAAGGGGTTAAAGAAGAAAACTAAATATGTTGATCCAAACGAAAATTTAAAAGAACTTGCTAATGATTTAACTGACTTTTTAAAAGATTGTAATCTTGATTTAGATTTGTCTACATCTCAAAATCAAGGTGGTATTAAACCATTACAAGTTAAATGTGATAAAGAATATCCTAATCCAGATTTAAGAACTTTAGAATTTGGTCAAAAAATGAAATTTGAATATACTATTTTAAAGACTGTAATCGATTCTAATTTTACTGTTGATATTATATTCACTGATGAAGATGGTAATGATAAAATATATTCTTCTGAAAATATAATAATTAATTCAAATGAATTTAAGTCAGAAACTATTGAAATACCATATAATGCATTTTTTGATAAAAATAGAAACTTAGTAAAAGTATTAGTAACATCTAAAGATAATATTAAAACAAAATGTTCATGTACTTTTCCTGTATTTGTTGGAAAAGATGAAAAAAGTGATTCTGAAGATATTATATTTAAATTAAATAACATAGTTCTTCCTAATCCAGAAACTAAGAGAATTAATTATAATGAAAAAATAGATAAAATAGAACTTAAAATAGTTAATAATTTAAATAAGAATTTGGTTTTAGGTGTTAGTGGTTTTATTCAAGATATTAATGATAGAAATAATACAATTGATATTATATATAGAAATAATGAGATTAATCTTGAAAAGAATGAAGAAACAATTATAACTATTAATGATGTAATATTTGGGGATAAGTTTTTAAATAAAAAAGGACCTATGAAAATTAAATTTAAATTATCTCATATTGAAGGATTGGAAATGCATAAAGGTGAAGAACTAAAAGAAGTATTCATAACAGTACTTTATGAAGATGATTTACCAAATGATAGTGCAAATTTATTTGATATTCATACTGATAATCTTAATGATAAAAAAATTAAATCTAAATTAGAACATAATGGAGATATGTATGATTTAATATTCAATATGGATTATATTATGTATAAATATGTTCCAGAAGATAAAAATGATCCTTTTTATAAAGAATATTATTTAGGAGAAATGTTAAAGACATTGATACTAATAAAATTCCAAAATGGAGATTATTCATTTATTGGCTGTGATGAAGAGTCTATTAAAGCATTAAGCGTAGATGAACTAACAGTTAGAATTAATGGCTTTGTTGATTCATATATGTCGCAATATTTCGAGATGAGGGGATAAAATGAGTAGATTAGCTTTTAAGGAAAATGGAATTTATAAAGGGATTATTACTTATTCTGAAAAAAAATATACTGAAGATGAATTAAGTAAGATGCATGATGAATTCATTGAAATAGAAAATGAACTAAAAAAAAGATGTAAGAACGAATATGATTCAGAATATTCTTATGAATTAGGTTTGATACTTGCCAATAAATTAAAGGAATACGAGATTGTAGAATCTACCAGATCATTTTTCTGGAGTATTTTAAGAGAAGGCGTTAATACTAAAGATAAAAGAAAAGTATTTCAAGCAAAACAGCGTGATCCATATGAATATGATTATTTATTAAGTAAATTACCAAAGGAATTAGCATTAAAGTATTCTAGAAGTAAATGGGATCATTTATTTGATATTACTACTGCAAGAAAAGATGAAAGAATATATACTTGGTTATTAAATGTTGAGAATAATGAGTTTATTAATAATCAATTAGTATTTCAAAATTTTTGCAAAGGTGTAAAAGATGTAATAGAAAAAATAGATACAAATATGCTTACTGATGATGAAATAAATAATATATATAATGATATTATGTATAAATCAATATTCATTGTTAATTATATGAAAGATAATAATGTTAAGTTTAGTTCGAATCAAAGAACTGAATTCTTCAAAAAGGCTCAAGATATTGAATATACCAATGAAGAAGAATTAACAAGCATATTAGATAGTTTAGTTTAACATTTATAATGCAAAAGAACCGAAGAAAAATATCTTCGGTTTTTATTTATCTAATCTATCAATTACTTCTACTATTTCATCCAGAGAACTTAAAAATAAATGTGCATATGTTTTTAATGTTTCTTCAATTTTAGTATGTCCTAAATATTTTGCTACTACTTGAACATTAGCACCTTTATTAATTAATAATGATGCACAAGAATGTCTAAAATCATGAATTCTTATTTGTTTAACATTAGCTAACCTACAATTTTGATTTTTATGATTTGTAATAGTATTTGTTGCAACAGGAAACATATCTCCTGCAACAAAATAATTTTCATTAAAGTTCTTGTCATTTTTTAGTTCGTTTTTCATCGTTTTTAAGTCATCTGTGAGTCTTTGTGATATCTTTAATGTTCTTATACTACTTTGAGTCTTTGGAAGCGAAAATCGTATATTTTTAATTGATTCATTTCTATCAGTTATTTGTTTAGTTATACTTATAGTTCTTCTATTTAAATCGATGTCCTTCCATTGTAATCCCCTTAATTCACCACGCCTTAATCCACAGTAATACAATATTTCAAATACACAAATCCATCTTATATCTTTTTCAACTGATATGAATTGTTTGAATTCATCATATGTAAAAAATAATTGTTCTTTAGGCATTTCGTTTGGATTATTAAAGTTTGTCATTTTTGGATATACCTTAGTAAAATTAAATTCATACCAGGATGCACCATAATTCATAATTGTCTTTAATAATTTATATATGTCATTCTTTGTTCTGGTAGCTAATTTTTTTGAATTAATAAAATCATGCCACTTTTCAAATTGTATATAATTAAAATCTTTAACTTTTATATTATAAAGAGGTTTGAGATAGGGAAGTTTGTTTTTATAACCATAATATGTATTTTCTCTAACTCTTGTTTCTTTAAAGTTTAAGAACAATTCTATTAATCGTTCAAAAGTCATTTCATTTTGATTTTCATGTTCATGTATTTTTATTTTAAATTCTAATTCGGCTTGCTCTGCTTCTTTCTTAGTATGATATCTTCCAGATTTTTTTGTTTTGAATAATCCATCTATATCTTCATACTGAGTTTTAAAAAACCAAATCTTACCATCTTTAGTTTGTCTATTATCTTTGTAAACACCCATATGTTATCTCCTTTTCTAAGGAAATACCGCGGTGGTCTTGTAAAAAATTACAAAAATGATATAATATAAGTAGAAATCCAGATATTATATTTTTATATGATATTTATTTGTAAAAGTTGTTCAGGCTTAAACAATGCGGTATTTCTATTTATCTCGTATTCGCAGTACGAGATTTTTTTATTTTATTTTTCTTGTAAATGTTAATGCTTTAAATAGTGTGTAATTTCCTTTTAAATCAGATTTATTAATTTTTATAGGCATAATACCCTTTGAATTATTAATATTTAATGGTGTAAGTATTAAATAATCTCCTTTATCATAGATATGCATAAATAATCTCTTGTTTTCTTTATCAAAAAATACTAAGTAATCACCACTTTCAACAATTGAATTATCCAATAACGCTTCCACTAGGACTAAATCATTGTATTGGTATTTTGGTGACATCAAATCATCTGATACATAAAACATAATATGAACTGATTTCTTGTTTTCAAAATATCTTGTTGATACCATTTCAGGACCACATATAATTCCATTTTGAATATCATAAATTCTTACTTGTTCTTTCTCATCATCTTCGTTGTAGTAGTTTTCTTTTATGTTTTCTATTTCCTGCAATTCTATTTCTTGGGTTAGTGCTTCAACAGAAGTATTAAAATACCCAGCTATGAATTCAAGTTCCTCTTGAGTAGGGTATGTTCTACCTCTAGCCCAATCACAAATTCTTGTATAGGATATTTGTAATTCATTTGCCATTTGTGTTCTATTAACACCTTTTGCATCTAAAAAGTTTGTAAGGTTCTTTGAAAATATACTTCTTAATTCACTCTTTTTTAAATTAGTCATTTTCTTTCATCCTCCTATACCAATAATACAGCATATTTGGAAAAAAATCAACGCTTTTTTGGTAAAATATTGCAATATGGACCAACAAAATCTTTAAATTCGGAAAAAATGGTTTACTTTATGATAAATAAAGTTTATAATTTATTTGAAGATAGAAGGAGGTGAATTTATGAAATTAACTTTACGAGCATTAAGAGTTAATACAGGATATACTCTAAAAGATGCTAGTGAAAAATTAGGAATAAGTACAGTAACACTGCGAAGTTATGAGTACTACAAAACAGTTCCAAATATTAATATGGTTAATAAAATTCTTAATCTATATCAAGTTAGTATAGATGAAGTAAGTTTAATTCCTAAAAATAAGGAATTATTTTTAAATAAGCCTGAACAAAAATAAGTATGATATAAGAATATAATAGGAGGAGAGCAATTATATGCCAGTTAAAAGAAAAAGTTTAACAAAAGAAGAAATAGAAGTAATTGCTCAATATCAATGGGCATCTATAAAAGATATTATGGATATAGGTGCAATCGGAAGAAACAAAGCTAGAAATATATTTAATCTCATTAGTGATAATTATTATAGTGATAAATATAAAGTTAAAAATGGATTAGTTCCTATGGATCTAGTTCTTGAATATTTTAATATTAAACTTGCCACATTAAATGTAAAAACAAATGGCTAGAAAAAGAATGTTTGATAGTGAAATAATTAATAGAGATGATTTTCTTGAACTATCATTAGAGGCGAAGGCTATATATTTTCTGTTAGGAATTTTTGCTGATGATGAAGGATTTATTTTACCTAAGAAAATTTTGAAATTATATGGTGGAAATGATTCAATGTTATATGAATTAATCAAATCAGAATTTATTATTCAATTTGAATCTGGTGTTGTATTAATTACTGATTGGAATATTAATAACTACTTAAACCAAAAAAGAATAAGAGAAACAATATACACATCGGAAAAGCAACAAATTAGATATGATGAAAATACACATAAATATATATGTTTAACAAATGTTAATAATAAGTTAAACAATGGTTTAACCGATGTTAAACTAGAAGAGAAAAGAATAGAAGAGAATAGATCAGAAGAAAGTAGTATAGAAGAAAATAGTGTAGATATTATATGTCTTGAAAATCAAGATTTTATACCTTATGAAGAAATAATAAATTATTTAAATTTGAAGACAGGTTATAATTATAGAAGCGATATATCTAAAACTAGAAAACTTATTCAATCAAGATGGAAAGAGGGTTTTAAATTAGATGATTTTAAAAATGTAATAGACAAGAAGACAACTGAATGGTTTAATACAGATATGAAAAAGTATTTAAGACCAGAAACATTATTTGGAACAAAATTTGAAGGATATCTAAATCAAGATTTAGTAAATAATAATATTACTACAAAAGATATTGCTAAATATATTGATTGGAATTCATATATAAATGAATCAAGTTGAATTTATTAAAACTATTACATATATGGGAATTTTATTTAATAAACCTATTGATAAGGAAGTTATTGAAACATGGTATGAATTCTTTTCAGATATACCTGAAAAAATATTAAAAGAATCTATAAAAGATTTAGCAAAAGAAAAAAAGTATTTACCATCATTACAAGAATTATTAGAGAAATGTAGAAGTACTTTTAATCAGAGAAATCATCAAATATTAGATTTGATGTATGAAGAAGGATATTTTAGAAAAGGATTATATGGAGAATTAACACCAGATCATTCATTTAGAAACTATGAGAAATCGATTATGTGGTCAAATGAAAATTTATTATCAAATTGGTTATTAGAAGATATGTTAAATGAGAGTGTAAAAAAATCCGATATATTGAAGAGCAATGATAGACTATTGTTAAAATGACAATAGTCTTTTTATATTTATATCCCCCATGGCGAAACAGACCATTTTTATAATCATACCCACACCCACAGCCCATCTAAATTCACACAAATATTATTTTTCCGTGAATTTTTTGGAACAAAAAAGGAAACTAAATAGTTTCCGGATTTGATATTTCAGTATAATCTTGTTTGAATATTATGAAGTTATCAATATTATTTTTAGTTATTTTAAATTTCGGTTTTCTCGCTCCACCATTTGGTTGTTTTCCTTGATTAAAATCATTCAATGCAATTCTATAATTAACTCTATTTAATTCTATAATATACATTCTAATGAATTGTACAGAGTTTTTCATCCTTGAATAATAACTTAATTCATCCCATTCTTTATTTGCTGGCCATTCATTATTATATTTAATATAGTTTGTTCTAAATCTTGTTGCTTCATAATTATTGTCTTCAGAATCTTTAACAGTGTTATGTTCATATATAACATACCAGAATTTATCATATTTATTAATGCATTCTAAGAAATTACTTTGGTCATTTCCTGGTGCTTCCTTTTTATCAGTATCGCTTGCTTTTAAATCTCCATAGAAGTTATCAGAATCAAACCATAAATCAAAGTCTAGTTCTCCATCTTTTTTATGAGAACTACCTATGTATTTTATTTTATGTTCTAAACTGTTTTTTCTTAAAAATGAATCAAACCTGTATTCCAAAAACCATCCTGGCCATTCTGTTTCTTTCCACTTGTTCCATCCCGCTTTATGCATTTCTGGAATTGCTTTAGTAGCTTTTAGCCAATTTTTAAATTCAAACTCTGCATTGAATTTTTGAAATATTACTAATAAATCATCATTTGAAGGTCTTAATGTTCCATCAAGATAATCTTTAAATTTAATATATTTAATAGCAGCAATTGTATTTTTATTTCTATCTTCACGATAGAATATTCCTTCTTTCATTGCTTGGAATAAATCATTTGTATATATATGAGCAGCTGATGAATTCATTTTTTTTTCCATATAAGAATCTTTCAATGCCTCAACAAAAACTATGTTATTTTGATAATGATATACACCTATAAATCTAACATTCGATTTTGGATCATTTTTATATGATAAAACAACATCTTTGTACCAATTTTTTAATTGCATTCTTTTTTTGAATATTGGATGTTGTCCATTTCCACCCATATATGTAACAGATGCAAGTAATAATATTTCTTTTTTTTCATTATGTTTATAACATAATAGTTTTTTATTATTAAATCGTTCAATTGAACAATTATCTTTTCCTAATATATTTTCAATTGTTTTAATCATTAATGAAGTTGATAAATGCTGGTCATAATCTAATTCTAGACTTAAATCGCTTCGAATTTGTTCACTTTTAATATTTGCCATAGTTTACCTCCAATTATATTATATAACTATTTAAAACAAAGGTCTATAAAATTTCGCTTAAATTGTAAAAAAATGCTAGCTTTATAAAGAAAAGTGTAGTATAATGATAATGGAGGTTGTAAGATGAAAAAATTCAAATTCATAGATTTATTTTCTGGTATAGGTGGTTTTCACCAAGCAATGGAACAATTAGGTGGCACTTGTGTATTAGCATCTGATATAGATAAATATGCAATTGAATCTTACAAAGAAAATTATAATATTAATTCGGATATTAATATTCGTGATATAAAAGTAGAAGATATACCTAAGCATGATGTACTTTGTGCTGGTTTTCCTTGCCAAACTTTTTCTAAAGCTGGTAAACAAAAAGGATTTAAAGATGAAACAAAAGGAACTTTATTCTTTGAAATTGAAAGAATACTTGCTTATCATAAAACAAAATATATTATTTTAGAGAATGTTAGAAATTTAGTTTCACACGATCATGGAAACACATGGAAAACAATATATAATCATCTTAAGGAATTAGGATATAGATTAACCCCAGAACCATTAATATTAAGCCCACATCAATTAGGCGTTCCTCAATTAAGAGAAAGAGTTGTTATTCTTGGGGTTTATGATCCTGAGAATTCTGATAAAGATTTAAGGATTTCTTTTAAGGATATAAAAGAATTAAAAAATAAGGATGATAATAGTATTTATGATATTTTAGAGAAACATAAAGTTGAAGAAAAATATTATATAACAGAAAGAGAAAAGTATGTACTAACTGCCTGGGACACTTTCTATAAAGGAATTAATGAAAAGGTTTTAGGATTCCCTGTATGGTATGAGTGGTTTAAAAAGAAACCAGAAGAAGACATGCCTGCTTGGAAAAAAGAGTTTATAAGAAAAAATAATGAACTATATAAAAATAATAAAGAGTTTATAGATAAATGGTCAAAGCAATATAATAACTTGAAAGACTTTACACCAACACAAAGAAAATTCGAATGGCAAGCAGGAGAATCAATAAAATCAGTATGGGAAGGTCTAATTCAAATTAGGCCATCAGGTGTAAGAGTAAAAAAGCCAACATGTTTCCCAGCTTTGGTTGCATTAGTTCAAATTCCTATTATTGGAAAATATCAAAGAAGATTAACTGTACGAGAAGCCGCTAGACTTCAAAGTTTTCCAGATAGTTTTATTCCTAATAAGAACGATCAGCAAGCATATAAACAATTTGGGAATGCTGTAAATGTTGAAGTTATTAAAT
>ULNJ01032928.1_pt1 | contig 12753 bp, 15 predicted proteins | sample 1951891 | NCBI WGS metagenome assembly ULNJ01 (sample SAMEA4835574, study PRJEB28245) | human gut metagenome | biome: gut microbiome; material: fecal sample | place: Denmark | collected 2008 | reverse complement strand
ACTCTTGCGCCCATACCCTTTTTTAACCCACTCATCCGCGCCCCTCGCGCATCCGCCTACATTTATTCTTATCCTTAGTATACGCGCGCGCGAAACTTCAATGCACATTGTTTAAACGGGCGTTAATAAGCCAGCAAAAAAGAGTGCTCTATTATCTTTTAAAGCACTCTTTTCTTTTAATTTCATATCTGCGCCGCGGCCTTATTTTTCCCGTCGCTGCCGGCGGAGTCAAAATCATACGCTTTACTTTTTTCCGTCAGTACCAGCGGTGTCAAAATCGTCCACCTTGCGGTTGCCAATAGCCTGACCAACCACTATTGACTCGCCCAAACTTTTGCCCGAAAGTTGACTTTTAACCGACCCGCCGCCCACGCGTGACTGCATTGGTCTTTCGGCTAGATCAATTTCAGGAATGCTTAAGCTTGGTCTATCAAAATCTCGCATACCAAAACCGCTTGGCCTTGGCCTAGACCCCGGACCCATATGCGGACGGTTGTTCATAATTCTGTCAATCGCTTCAAAATCAACAAAATCGTCGTCATCATCAAGCAGGTCGCCATAGTCTCTTCGCGAAAGCCCTGCCCCGCGCGGCGAAAGGGGCGCCGCCTTGTTCTCGTTCGCCCACGGGTCAAAATTAGGGTCTTTCATACTTCCGTGGTCGTGCGCGCTTGACCCAACACCAAAGCCGTAATAGGTCGGCTCTTCTTTAAACGATTCGCCATCACTTTGCGGCTTGTCGGTCGCCTCAAAATTGTCACGCCGAATCTGTGCAATACGCCTTTCAATATCTCGGTCTGAAAGTGGCAACGGCTGAGGTCTTCTTACGCCCGCGTCGCCACGAGCGCCCGAACCGTCAGCGCCAGATTCCATATCGCCCTCCGCACCATTTTCTTGTGCGATATATTTTTGATAAAGCTCTTCGCGGTCATCGGTTGCGGGTTTTTCTTCGTCCGCCTTTTCAGTTGACTTAAAAACCGAAACAACCTGCGCCTCGCCTTTAACTTTCTCTTCTTTTTCTTTCTTCTTAATCTTCACCTTTTTAGGCTTTTCTTGTGTAACAAAAACGTATTCGTCGGTTTGTGGTGGTGGAGGTGGCGCCGACTCTTTCTTTTCTTCTTTCGGCTTAGACTTAAAGTCATTAGCCTTAACCACCGCCCAAACGGTGAACCAAACGAACATAACAACAAGGCCTATAAAAACATAAATCATCCAAAACCCGTCCTTACTTTACGCCTTTGGCTTGTTAGTTTTTGGCGTCTCGTCTTTTCCAATCGTTTTGCGCATCTGGGTGTCTGCCTGCAAGTTTTGAAGTTTATAATAGTCCATCGCGCTCATCTTGCCCTCTTGCAGCGCCTTTGCCATCGCTTTTGGAACCTCGGCCTCTGCACGAATAAGTTCAGCCTGCATTTCTTGCACTTTCGCTTTCATCTCTTGCTCTTGCGCAATGGCCATACTCTTTCGCTCCTCAGCCTTAGCCTCGCTTATCTTCTTTTGCGCGATAGCCTTATCTATATCAAGGCGCGCGCCAATGTTAACGCCAACATCAATGTCAGCAATGTCTATTGACAAGATTTCATACGCCGTGCCGCTGTCAAGCCCTTTTGAAAGCACGGTGGCCGAAATAAGGTCAGGGTTTTCAAGCACGATTTTGTGCGAGTTGGCTGACCCAACGGTGGTAACAATGCCCTCGCCTACACGCGCAATGATTGTGTCCTCGCCCGCGCCGCTTATCTGGCGATGAATATTAGACGTAACCGTAACCTTGGCCTTAACTTTAAGTTCAACACCGTCTTTTGCAACCGCGCTTATGGTTGGCGTTTCAATAACCTTAGGCACAACACTTGTCCTTATCGCCTCATAAACATCGCGCCCCGCAAGGTCAATCGCCTTGGCCGTTTCAAGCGAAATGTCAATATTGGCCGAGTGCGCACTGATAAGCGCCTTAACAACACGGTCAACATTACCGCCCGCCAAAAAATGCGTTTCAAGGTCGTCAATGTCAAGTTTAAGCCCCGCCTTTTTCGCGCTGATATAACTTAAAACTATATCTTGCACTTTAACCTTTCTTATCTTCATCCCGATAAGTTTGCCCATCGAAACATGCGAGCCCGAAACAAGCGCCCTAAACCACAGCCTTAACGGAACCATACACAGCATAATAATAAACGCTGCCAAAATAACAGCCCCCGCTACTGACAGCCCGATAATCGCCCCCGTGCTAAGTGCAGCAATTAAATTCAAATTCATAACTCCCTCCCAGCAAACAAAACTCAAATTAAATTAACGATTAACTTTCGTCAAATTCAACTTAACCCATCTGCCTTAAAGTTTTATTGATTACATTTTATCACACAAACATTCAAAAATCAATATCAATCTTAAAATTAAAACTTGATTTGCTTATCCATTCTTAATTAACAACTCAATTACCAATTGTTCTGTTATCATTCTATCATGACGAAACAACAGCCCCAGCAGCAGCCCCCTTAATTCATCAATATTTTTAAAATCATTTTTCGCAGTTATTTAATTTGATTTTAATATTTTTACAATATTTTTATTGTTATACATATATTTTTGCGGTAAATTATTCGCGCAATATAATTACATTTTGTATAATAGCCAACTAAAAAACATACCTAACCAATTGCATACCATTTATCCCTCAAAAACCCAAAATTTAAAGCAAGTAGAGATATTAAAAACAACAAAAAACACGCTAAATTTAGCGTTTTTAGCGTGTTTTTACATATTTTTTATTCAATTTTGCGTTTTTTGTTATTTGCTATCCTCACTACTTTTGGCTTTCAAAACATCAAAAGACCGTGCCGAATAAAACAAGTATTGTTGTGCGTAGCCTGAAAGCTTACCAAATCGATTTACAAAATATAAGGCTATCTGTTCGCGATTTTTCTTGCCTTCAAAAAACAGGGTGTTATAAACTTGTTCAACCCACGTGTCAACGGGAAACACATCCATTCGTCCAAACCCAAAAAGCAAAATGCAGTCTGCAACTTTTGGGCCAACGCCAGACAAAGAGATAAGCCACTTTCTTAATTCCTTAGTTGGAAGCGTAGCCTTTTCATTTAAATCAACGCCTTTAAGTTCGCGCGTTATTTTATAAAGAAATTTGTCGCGATATCCAGCGCCCAGCGACGCAAAAAATTCAAAAGGTTTTTCGGCCAAACACTGAGCGGTTGGAAAAGCGTGATAAACCTCGCCGTCAAACTTAATTTCTTCCCCCGCCTCACAAAGCCTTTCAATAATCTTTTGAATACGCTTTATGTTATTGTTTTGCGATATAACAAACGAAATAATAATCTCAAATGGGTCGCCTCTTAATATTCTTATCCCTTCCCCAAAGGGGATGCATTTTGCAAGTATAGGGTCAGCTTTAAGGCTATTTTTAATCGCCGCGTAGTCCGTTTCAAAATCAAAGAAGTTCGCAAAATAGCAGACATTTGTTGAAAAAATCACATAATTTTTATCGTTTTCACGTATTTTTGCAATATTTTTACCGCTAAACACCGTCCACTCTTCGCCATTTTTAATAAACCTAAATATTTGCCCGCACTCTAAAATATGCTGCGGGTTAAATTCTTTGCATTTAGGAATTATTATATTATCACCCTTTTTGTAATAGTCCATATTATCCCCTTGCGTTAACTTTCAAATTATTGTATCATATTTAAGAGGAAAAGTAAATGTTATTTGTGTTTTCAAAATTTAGAGGAAGCCATTGGCAAAACTACACGCCAGATAAGCGCCTTCAAATTCTTCAAGCGCTTGAAAATAAGATGGCCAAAAAGCAACACCGCAAGCCGACCATAGTTTGCGTCAATCCCGACCTACCCGAGGGTTGCCTTGGTCTTTTTGAGGCCACAAGCATAAACAATCAACACATTTTTATCAACGACCAACTTCTTTATCATCACAAGTTGCGCTTTCACGCGATGGAAACAATTATCCACGAAGGGCGCCACGCGTATCAATATAATATCGTGCGCCGCAAGCACATCCCGTTTTTAAACTTCACCGCCCGCCGCTGGAAGAAAAACTGGCAAGCATATTTCACCGCAACCGATAATCCAACCATCTATAATATGCAGGCCATTGAGCGCGACGCCCAAAAATACACCATCGTTATGCTAAAAAATCTTGCCTATAAATATAAAAATGAAACCGCTTTTAAATCAACTCTTAAAAATTGTATCCAGCGTTTTGAGCAAGGCGAACTAGACGCCCGCAAAGAATACGGCCTATTTTTTCAACACAAGATTGACAAGGTTATCGACCGCAAAACCCGCCGCTAAAATATAGGTCACCAGTCAATTTCATACGCGTCAACTATTAGCACTACAGTTATAAAAATACCAAACAAATCACAAAAAAGGAGCGCTGCCGCCCCTTTTATTTTTTTGTAATAAGCACATTATTTTAAGCGATATTTAAATTAATTCATATTAGCCATCTGCTTTGCATCAAATTCACTTTTAGGCACCGCGCGTTACCTTTCGCGCTCTTCTTCGCCCGCAACCTTAAGGCTGGCTTTTAAGCGTTCAAGCGCATCGTCGCTAAGGTTATCAACTCGCCCCGACGCAGCCTCTGCGCTAAGTTCGGCCTGTTTTTCATTTTCAGCCTCAGCCGCCACCTCGTTCTCGTCTTCAAACGAAAAGTCTATCGGCTTAAACTCTTTATTATTATCAACCTCAGCAGCTTTGCTATCCTCGACTTTTTCGCCATTGCCGTTATCAGCGCCAAGTTTGTTCACGTTTTCATCAACATTTCCAACGCCATTTCCAGCTCCATTTTCGGCCTGATTTTCAGGCGGCGTAAATGTTGGCATTTCGTCGTCCATAACAGGCGGCGTAAACGTTGGAATGTCTTGGCCAGCCTCGGCACCACTTACATCGCGCGTATTTACAGACGTATTGTCATCGCGCACAATCTCGCCAAACTCGTTAAATCTAACTGAGCTTTCTGTCTTATTGCCCGCACCTAAGTCGGCTTGACCCATCGCATCACCGTAAGTATTATCAGCAACATCAACTGCGGCCGCACCTTCTTTTTCAGCCTGCATTTGATTTTGCATTGCGCGAATCTGCGCCATAAAATCGTCATCTTGCGCGCCATTAACAACGCCACCCGCGTTCAAATCATCTTGACTTGCCTTTGCCTTATCATTGTCAAACACAGATGTAAGCGCACTTTCACGTTTCGTATCCGCACTGGCCGCCATATCGCTTTCAACCCGCATACTATTTTGCTGTACCGCACCGTGCTCATCAGCAACCTCATTTTCGATTTGTTGCGCTACGTCACGTTCGTCATCAACCTCGGTTTCGGCTTGTTGCGCAGCGCCAAGTTCATCGCCTTGCGCTTTTTCATTATGCTGCGCCACGCCCTTTTCATCAACAATACCACTTTCGGCGCTATGACTTGAATCCATCTCTTCGGCGTTTACGCTTTCATCAATGCGGACAGAGCCAAACTCGTCACCAATTTCACTTACGTCAATTTTGCCCCTTAAAAGCATATCGCTTAAAACGTACTCATTTTTTTCGCCCGCAATGCCAGCCATCGAGTTTCGCACGTATCGGTCAATAATGCTGTTTACAACATCATTGGCCTCTTTAAGTTTGATTTTTGCGTCAACAATCTCTGCTTCAGTTGCCATAACATCCCCTCACAAACCTAATGTTCATTTAATTATAAGATTTATCGCGCCCGCTTGTCAAACAAAAATTCACAACAAAAAACCGACCCGCGGACTTAGTTCCACAAGTCGGCCTTAAAACTATTCAGCATAAACTGAAACTTGTTGTTTATCTCTGTTGTATCTTTCAAACTTAACAACGCCGTCAGCCGTTGCAAACAAGGTGTCATCTTTACCGATACCTACATTGTTACCGGGATGAAACTTTGTTCCGCGTTGACGAACGATAATGTTACCGGCCAAAACTTTTTCGCCAGCAAACTTTTTAACGCCAAGTCTTTGAGCATTACTATCACGGCCGTTCTTAGTTGAACCGCCACCCTTTTTATGAGCAAACAGTTGGATATTAATAAACATACTAATCTACCTCCAATTCAATAAAATCTGAAAAACCTTCATTAAGGTCGCTAATTCCGCAAAGCATCGTGTCTAAAATCGCGTCTGCCTTAATCTGCGCCTCGCCGTGAGACGGGTTCACGCTAAACTTAATATAGCCGCGCTCGTCATCACGCACTAAATCAACGTCCACCTTCGCCACGGCCAAAAGCCCCAACACAGCAGTTTGCACCACACTTGACAGAGACGCGCAAACAATGTCTTCGCCATAAACTCCATAGCCCGTGTGACCGTCACACTCGACCTTGATGATATGATTGTCTTTTTTTGTTATTTTTACTTTCGTCATACTAACCGATTGAAACTACCATAAGTTTCGTATAAGGTTGACGGTGACCCTGTCTCTTGCGCTCGTTCTTTTTAGCCTTGTATTTGAAAACAACAATCTTGTCTTCCTTGCCATGCTCAAGAACTTCACAAACTACTTTCGAATTTTTAACAGTTGGATTACCAATAGAAACTTTTCCATCGGCAGAAATAAGGTTAGCTTCAAACTCAACCTTGTCACCAACGTTAGCGTTCAACTTCTCGGTGAAAAAATATTTGCCAGCCTCAACTTTATGCTGCTTACCACCGATCTCAACAATAGCGTACATTATATTTCCTCCTTCACATCCAGTCTCACTGCACTAGGCGGACTTATTTAAAGCTTTAATTAGCAATTGCTCTAAATTCAGTTCTCTTAGTTGCCCTTCGCAAGTGGCACGACCGTATGATACCATAACGCAGCCGTTTTGTCAACACTTTCACACATTTTACTTATATTAATTATTTAATAATCGCCCTGCACCTTTTCTCTCAGTCCAACAAAAAACGCCTTACATTTTATAAGGCGCTATTGTTTTTTACTATTTATTTAAATCATTAGAGTCACTAAGATAGGTTTTATCAAGAATATAATCATCAACCTCTCTAAGCTGTTCTTCAAGGTCAAACACCAATCCAGTTTTAATATCAAGCATACAATTGGTTACATTTGCCATCATTTTTGACGCCGTTTGCAGTTCTTCATAGATTTGCGCCGTGCCCTTATTTTCTACATTTTTGGCATTGATTTCAAGTTTTTTGTTGAAATTTTCGGTTTTTACTTCCATTTTTGCGTTTTTTAATTTATCTTTTGCGAAGTTGTAATCTTGCGCCGCATTATAATAAACATATTTTAGATGCGCAATAGCCGCCCTTTCATAATCAGCCTTAACTGTATCATCAACGTTGTCAACCATAAACTGAATATAGCCAGTGTTATACGTTAAATCACTCTTACCCTCTTGCGTAATTTTGCAAAGATAGAAATCGCCAAACACATACTCTGTATCTCCGTCGCGAACAAAAAAGTCACGGTCATTGATTTTATAAAGTTTAAGCCAATTAACTTTTTCGCCATTAAACAAAACCTTATCGATAAATTTAATCGCTTCTTTTGTTGTAACAAACGTATTTTCTTGAAACATAATTTTACTCCTTTTGTGCGCCTTCTTCTTGCGCGCTGTTATTATTTTGTATCGCATTTTGATTTGATGAATAATTAAGCATATGCTTAAAGGCGTTTCGATAATTTTTAATCTCACAGCCCAAGCATTTCAGCGTTTTTTCAAGCTGGTCTTTATTGTGTTCAAGTGAATCGGTTTTGCCTGCCCCACGCATAGACTCTATCCTTGATTTAAGTTGAGAAATCTCATTGCCAAACGCTTCAACCATCCTTAATCTTTCGCTTATTTCGCCTTCCATCACCGCAATAAGTTCCGCCATCTGCGGGATGCCAACCTCGCCTTCTGCTGGGTTACGCCAAAGATATTCAAGGTACGCACAGTGCAACTTGGTATCAAACCCAAAAACCGTATCGTTTGACGGCGTCGCGCACATAAAATCGTCTATTACATAGCTTACATTATGCTTATCTTTATAAACAAAAACGTTTTCAATCGGGTCATATTTAAGCCGTTGTTGTGCCGCCAATGTCATCGGTTTTTTATCAATTTCTGTTTCAATAAATTTTTGAACATCTTCAAAATGAATATAATTACATCTTCCGTGCCTTCTTAAAAACATACCCCTTTCTCCTGTCTGCATTTTAACATATATGCGCCAGCCTGTCAATATTAATTAAAAATTTAACACGCAAACAAATTTGATACGATTAATAATACTTAAAATCAAATCATAATTTTTTCATATTTATTATTACATTTATTTACAATTAATTTGTATCCTTTTTTATAATTAATTTATATTTGGCTTTTTTATCTGTGTGCAATATTTTTTATAAAAGTCACATTATTTTTTTTCAATATTTTTTATTAATGATAAACTATAATTTAAATTATTTTTATCAAAAATTGCTTCGCCAATTGAAATATTTATTGGGTAATTTTTAATTATTTTTTCAAATTCAAATTCGTCAATTTGTTTAATAATTTTAAGACCTCTGCAAATATTTAAAATATTTAGGTGATTAAAACTAAGTACGCGATAAACTTTACCGATAGGCATATTTTCATCAACACATGTTATAATCGCGCGCAGCCCGTGCTGCATTTTTCTGCGTTTAATATCGGTTGCAATTATTCTTTTATATGCCGCGTTTTTATCCTCGCTAAATGCGCCAACAAAAAGCGTAAAACTCATAATACCAATTGAAAGATTTGGCGAAATAGCAAGCGAAATTAAAAACGTTACAAATAAAAATATTGCAAAAATAATGGTAACTAATTTAACAAACTTAACACTTGTTTTTCGCGAATGATTTATGCTTAAAACCGCTAAAATTACCCGCCCTCCATCAAGAGGAAAAATCGGTAGCAAATTAAACATTCCGCAACCTAAATTAGCAACAACAAGGTCCGCCGTAAACCCATACGTGGTCGGCGCAACCCAAAAAAGCGCAACAAAAATAAGCGCACAAATCAAGTTAAAAAGCGGCCCGCTAAGCGCAATCATAACCTCGTCACGCGGGTTAAATTCATCGCTTTCAGCCTCCAACACCGCCCCATATGGCATAAGTTTTATTCGCGAACAAGCATATCCCAGCCTTTTAGCAACTATCATATGAACAAGTTCGTGACAAATAATGCAAACCGAAAAAGTAAGAAATATTTTGCCAATACCCAAAACGAAACAAACAGCCCCATATAATAAAAACAGCGGATGGATAACAAACTTTATTTTCTGCAATTTTGCTTTCATTTTTTGAAATTTTGGCACTTTTTTCATAATTTGCACCCGATTTTGCGTTTTTTACTTAAAACAAACTAAGCCTTCCATCTTTAACTTTATATTTTGTGTACGGTTTGTTTTGGTAAGTGGCAGACGCTTCTATAACGCTTGCATTGCAAATTCCTACAACGTCACCCTTTTTAACCTTATTACCAACCGCCACGCCAACGTTGTCAAGCCCCATATATTTAACCTTTATTCCAAAGCCGCAATCAAAGGTAATATCGCGCCCCCTTTCGCCATCCTCAACCGCAACGACCTTAGACCCATAGCAGGCATAAACAACAATATCTCCACCACCCGAAACTCTTAAATTTCCGTTTTCAAGTTTTTCAATTGTGCCATTTTTAAATGGTAAACTGAAACTAAAATCTAACATATTTGTTACCCCAATAATATCGTCTTCGTCGGTTGAAACGAATTTAATCTTGCCAATATTTTCATTGCCCGCCGCCCAGCTTTCAACAATACGACTTACATAACTGGCGGCGCTAAACCCACCAACCGAAAGCCCGCACAGATTAAAAAAAACAAGCCCAAAAATTACCCACGAAAATATGGTTTGTTTTTTGCGCTTTATATAGATTGTGTCGCTGTTAAGCTCTCTTTTTTTCATACTAAAAAGTATGCTAATTAAAATTTAATTATACCAAAAGGCTAACGGTCAAATCATTAAATATATTTTTAATCAATGTAATTTTAATTAATATATTTTTATTAATACTATTTAATAAATAATATTTTTACCATTTTTTATAGTTAGTTTTTGTATTTAATATTTTTAATTTTGTTTTAAATTTTATTAATTGAATTTGCCTATTTTTTAAATTAATTTATTTAATTTTCAGTTTGTTTGAAATCAATAATTTCGCAACAAAAATTAAGGATACTTGTTCCGCTTCTTGTTGTTGTTAAATCAATCTTAACCTCCTTTTTTATAACCGCAAAATCATTAATAGTTTTTAAAAGTTCGCTTTTAAATGACGGGCTTAACTGTGCGCCAGACTTTGCCCTGTCAATAACCAACACTGATGACAGCCTTGTGCCGATATCAATACTTATCATCGCCACCTCCCTTACGCATTCCTTTTAAGCACGCTTTTTATCGCTCCAAAAACGCCGCGATATTTGGAAACATAATCAATTCTGAAATTGCGGTTTTTTAAAATTGCGCTCGCCAGTTTTTCAAAATACGAAAACGCAACGCCACACTCGCTTATGGCGCACGTGTTGCTATAAACCAAAATATCATCGCTTTCAGGGATAACACCGCGCACCTTTATCCCCGTTTGTTCCTCAATCTGGTTCTCGTTTATCATCTTGCCCGCCGCAACAAGGTCGCCCCGAATGCGATTAACCACACAGCCAATAAGCTCTGCCTTTTCGCCCGCTATCAGCCCGCGCAATTTAACCGCGTCCCTAAGGCTTGAAATAGACGGGTTTGTTACAATTAACACCTCGCTGCACGCACTAAGCCCCGCCTTAAAACTTTCGCCCGCACCCGCCGCACAGTCAATAATACAAAAATCAAACACGCCCGAAAGTTTTTCTAAAATCTCGCCGATGCCCTCAATCTGCGCCGCCGTCATCCTTCCTGTCGCAAGGAAATAGAGGTTGTTTTGCGTTTTGTCAGCAACCAGCGCCTGTTTAAGCTTACACCGTCCCGCCATCACCGCGTTCGCGTCATAGATAACCCTGTCTTCAATATTAAGCATAAGGTCAAGGTTGTTAAGGCCAAAATCAAAATCAATCAAACACACGCTTTGCCCCATTCGTGCAAGCGCCGCCCCAAGCCCCGCACACACCGTGGTTTTGCCAACGCCTCCCTTGCCACTTGTTACCAAAATCGTCCGCGCCATATCCACCTCATCTTGTTTTATCGCACATTGTTTTACAATCTGCCGTAATTCTATTTTAACAAACAAACAAGCATTCGCGCGCAAACAAAAAAGACATAATCAAAATAATTATGCCTTAATATCAAACACTTTGTCGAATTTCTTACCAGATTGTGCCAGTCCGCGTTTACGGTACGCCACACGTTTTGAATACACTCGTACTCACAATCTGCCACGCGCCGTGAATTGCATCCGCCGTAATCTGCACACGTTTAAATGTTTACCAAAATACGCTTCAAAAGCGCGCTGTTTTCCAAAAGTTCGGCCGCGCCCATAACGTCAAGGTCGTCCGCTTGGTCAACAAAGTTCACCTTGATGCCAAGTTTGGTTTTAAAATATTTTTCAAGCCCAATTATCTTGCTGTCTCCCCCAACAAAATAGATGCCATTGCGCGTCACGTCGCTTACGACGTCAGGCGGGCAAATCGCTAAAACACTTGATATGCTTTCAACTACTTTCGCGTAATAATGCTCAACGGCCGGATAAATATCCATCGCCGTAACCACAATCTCGCGCGATTCTTTCGTTTGTGCGTCAATGCCCGTAACGGTTATCTCGCCCGCGTCGTTAAAGTACAGCGACCCAATCTCTTTTTTGACTTTCTCGGCCGTGTTGTCACCAATAATGACGTTAAACTTAGCAAGAATCTGTTGCTCAATCGCCTTATCAATATTGACGCCACCCATACCAATATTGACGCCGCTTACAAGCGTGCTTTGCGCAATCACCGCAATGTCAGTGCACCCGCCACCAATGCTTACAACCATATTCGCCGTAAGTGAAGACACGTCAACGCCAAGCCCAACCGCCGAACACATAATAGACGGAACCAACACAACATCACCCACGCCCGCATGGTAACACACCTTTTCAAATGCCAATTTCTCAGCAAGAGTTATCCCAAGCGGCACGCATACAAGCGCACGCAAGTTCGGCTTAATAAGGCGTTTAGGCGTCACTTTACCAAGAAATTGCCTTAGCATATCGCTCGCCAGCCCCGTGTCGGTTATAACGCCCTCATAAATCGGCGCAACAACACTGGTGACACCGTCCGTCGCCGTACGCCCTTGAAGCCTCTTTGCCTCAAACCCAACGGCACACACCTCTTTGCCCTTAACCGACCCCGTTATCGCAACAAGGCTTGGCTCTTTAAGCAAAAAACCCTCTTTCTCTCTATAAATAGTTGTGGTTGACGACCCCATCTTGATCGCCAGCATAACAGTACCCATAATCTAATCTCCCACAATTATTATACACCACCGCCCGCCCCCAACGCAAACGATTTTGCTTACAAAATTTCCCACCGCCCGCACTCTTTAATTTGCTTATAGAAAAACAAGTCCCCTAAATAAAGTAACATTGTTTTTTATCCTGATATTTATAAGCCATACGTCAAAGTTATTGATAATATAGTCTGGCTAAATCACGCCAGATTCTTTTACATTTTCCCACATTAGTAACGTGTAAAAAGTTAAGATTTGGTTGAGTTAAGGCAATATAAAAGGTGGAATACCGAATAAGTGTACTTTT
>ULNJ01010019.1_pt1 | contig 12767 bp, 17 predicted proteins | sample 1951891 | NCBI WGS metagenome assembly ULNJ01 (sample SAMEA4835574, study PRJEB28245) | human gut metagenome | biome: gut microbiome; material: fecal sample | place: Denmark | collected 2008 | reverse complement strand
AATAAAAGTCTTATTAACAAAAAAAATAAAAAGTCATGGAAGAAATTAAAATCAATAATGGTGAGAACTTGAACATAGTAAATAACAATAAAAATGAAATAGTTATGAACAAAAGACTTAATTTGCTCTTCATTGAGGGCAACCGTCAAAACATTGACAAAGAGAACGTAAGGGCTTGCTATAATAAAATCAAGAATTTGGGCTATATTGAATCCATGCCGATTGAATATATACCTATGGATGAAGCCATTGAAAAGATAGGTGACAGAAAATTATTCAAAATGTCAGTTGAGCGGAATGTAGGCAAAGGAGAAGCCATCATCAGCAACTTCAAGATAACATTGGAAGTTGTCAAACAAGAAGATTATCTCAACTATGACGGGGTTTGTGAGGACGGACAACATAGGGATTTGGCACTCCAATTCCCGGCATTGAATGAAGTGCAACCCACCTATACAGAAGTACATATCCCTGCAAATATGGATATTGTCAGTTACATAGCTTTGCGAAACAATGGGAAAGTCTGGAATAATGGTGATTTCTACAACTCTGGAATATCCACCAATGACAAGGAAATGGACTACATTCTTTCATTGTGCAAAAAATACAAAGCAGCTTTTATCTTTGCACTTTACACTTTTGGAACAATCAACTTGACTTCCAAACAAATAAAGTCAATTCAGTTGGGCTATAAGAAAACATCTGATTATGGCAAACTGCAACTGAACAAGTCCACCCGTGAAACAGGTGATAAAATTCTGAATGCCTTGAAAGAGCATAAGTTTTTATCAGAAGACAGATTTAACGGACGCTTTGCACAAGGGCTAAAACAATACTATAATGAGGTCGGAAATGACGAGCAGAAAGTTATTGATACAATAAACCTTATAGACAAAGAGCAATGGGATAAGCACTTTACTCCAAAGCAAGGGCAATCTATGGAAGCCAAATCTTACGTGGAAGCATTTAAGGCTTTATATGCGGATTTTGAGGGATAAAGTGATAATGGCAAGTAATAGGGCTTGTGTGAGGGCAAGTCCTATTCTGCCCTTATCCGTTGCTTGAAATATCCAACTTGAAATGCTGTTTAATGCTGTTTCTCAAACTGATATAAAATAGCCGGATTAGGTGATATAAAAGGCAAGGACATACTATTAACTATATTTACTATTAACATAACTATACAGGCTTTCAGCAGCTTTATATAGAATAGCTACTAAAATTCAACATATATGAAAGTAGAGGACGAAAACTATTATAGGGTGTTCCCTATAAATTTGGGCAAGCAACTTTCCAATAAGGAAGCCTACACCTATTGCTCACTTCTTTTTAAGAGTGACTACAATACAGGTGAATCCAATGTGCTGTTGGAAACGCTTTCAGAAGCGACAGGATATGATACTGATACAGTCAGCGATTATCTCCATAAAGCGGAAGAACATGGTTATGTTGATATAACACGAAAATATATCAAAGGTGAATATGGAGAGCCAAAAACAAAGAATTTCTATAAGGTACATATTCCGTCTAAGGACTTCATCATAGTAAGCAGAAGTTTTCTTGACCTGCACTTTTACAATCTTACCTTAAAGGAAGAAACGGACATCAAAGGCTTTATCCTCCTTATAAAGGGCATTTGCCTAAACAACTGCAATCTGACATTTTACAGCCTTAGAGAAATGACGAAGCACTTGAAAATCTCATACAGTACAATTCAGAAGTACATGAGCAAGTGCATTGAATTGAATCTGATAGAACGGCACAAAGGCTGTTACAGAATAATGCTTGATTGCTTTGACAAAGGAAATACCAACTATTTTCCAAAAGGCACTCCACCACTTTATAAGGAAATTTATAATACGATAGACTTGTTCTGCCAAACTAAGGGGCTTGAAACTCCACCTTATAAAAGAGAGTTGATAGGACAGATAGCAGTAGAATATCCTCATACACAACAGGACTTGAAGCAGGCAAAAGACTTAGAATTTATAAAAAGGCACTCCGTCAAATTTCAGCTGGCACAACGATTGCCCAATTTGAACGAGCCGGTAAACAGCCTAAACTATTTTGTCAAAGTGCTTACCAATAAGGATTATATCATACCACCTAAAAAAGAGCCACAGCTATTTATAATGTGAGCCATTCTAAAAGGACAGCTTAGGCTGTTCTTTTTGCTTTTAAGCACATCCATATTACATTATAAAAATCCATTTTCAGTATCATCTAAAATAAACCACTCTAATACAACGATATATAGCAACACACAATTTTATTCTAAACTTAGCCAATTATAAGGAAAAATGGCATTATCCTCTATTTCTGCCAAACAAAGCAATCCATAAATAGACAAACAAGAAGCTATATGCACATACATTCTCAATATCCCCTCTATTTGCCCTTGCTATCACATTTCAAAAATTGGTGAATGTCATATACACACGATTTTACAACATCTTTCAGTCCCCCCACCATTCTTGACTAAAAACAAAAGATAAACTCAATTATTCACCAATTAAAAATTTTCAAGTATGGAAAACTTAGTTTTATTGCCAACTATGGCACAGAAAAGACGTGGTAACTTTGGGCAGTTTGCAGAAGATGCAACTATCATTTCAGAAGAAACCACAAAAATGAAGAAAGTAAATCATTTCATAGAGGCAAACACTATGGAGATTGATTTACAGCACTTGCAGAGTGATTGCATCGTACCCGTTTTCAGTAAGGACAACGAACTGACTATTTCACACAATGCCTTTATTGAAACAGTTTGGGAAGCTGCAAACACTTTCTTTACAGGTGAAACGATTGGCAAACCTGACATTCGTGTTTCGCACATCGTAAAGGGAAGAATCCCCGAAGCGATACACAAGCCTGCAAACCAACTCTTAGAGAGTGACAAGACACAATACTTCGAGCGGATGATGTTCTGTTTTGAAGTACCTACCATTTATGAAACGGTAGAGGGAAAGAAACTCACTCTTTCAATAGGTGGTGTCAGAGCCTACAATCAAATGAATCTTTACAGCAAGAAAACGGTTGAAAGATTCAAGGTGTTTGTGGGTTTTAAGAACATGGTCTGCTGCAACTTGTGTGTTTATACGGACGGTTATCTTGGTAACTTGGAAGTTTCAAGTACAGGTGACTTGTTCCGTTCTGTTTTGGAGATGTTCAACCATTATGACCCTGCAAAGCACATTCACTTGATGCGGACACTTGGAAACAGTTATCTGACTGAACACCAGTTTGCGCAGATACTTGGCAAGATGCGTCTTTATCAATGTCTGCCACAAGGCTATCAGAAAAGCATACCCCGTTTGCTTATAACGGACACACAGATTAACAGCGTGGCAAAGGCTTACATTCAGGATGAAAATTTTGGCGGATTTGGCAGTGACTTGTCTATGTGGAGATTCTACAATCTTCTGACAGGTGCTAACAAGTCAAGCTACATAGATTCTTTCTTGGATAGAAGCCTGAACGCAACAGAGGTGGCACAGGGCATTAACATGGCTTTGCACGGTGACGAGCGTTATTCATGGTTTATTGATTGATTCACTTTACAACGGTGGGGGATATTCAGCAATGGATATTTCCCACTTTTTACAAACTTCTAAAATCAGAATTTTATGACACAGGGAGATAATGAAAATTGGAAATTTTATGGAGCTATATGCGTGGTGGTCTTTATCGTGTTGCTTTGCATCAGTCCGCTTTACACGATAGGCATCTTTTGGATATTGGCTACAATTTACTCTATGTTGATTCACTAATGTGGAAAGTGAATGTTCCGTTGATGTTCAGTTAGTTAGCTAATTAGAACATACACCGGACATTCACTTTTATTGTCTAACTCTCAAAAATGAACATTATGAGCTTGAAATACAGTAATACAACAGCCGACTTCCTGCAATGGGATGAAGCAATGAATTTAATAAGAAAGCTGTTTAAGGACGGCAACTATAACATGAGCTTGCTTGTGGCTTTGGGCTGTTTCTTTGGATTGAGGATAAGTGACATACTTGCATTAAGGTGGAATCAGATACTTAATGTAAGTGAGTTTACTATCATAGAACACAAAACAGGTAAGAAACGGACTATCCGCATTAACCCACAACTGCAAAGGCATATTGCAGAATGTTACAAGGTTATCCAGCCAATAGGCAAAAGTTCCCCTATCTTGGTAAGTCAAAAAGGCACGGTTTATTCTATACAACGGATAAATATCATTCTGAAAGAACTGAAAAAGAAATATAGGCTACATATAGGAAACTTTAGTTGCCATTCGCTTAGAAAGACTTTTGGCAGACAGGTTTATAACCTGAATAGTGAAAACTCTGAATTGGCATTAGTCAAACTTATGGAGCTTTTCAACCATTCAAGCGTTGCCATAACGAAACGCTATCTTGGACTAAGGCAGGAGGAACTTTTGAATACTTACGACTGCCTTAGCTTCTAATCTTGCAGTAGGTAGGAAATCAATAACTTTGCACTCTTAAAAGGCAAATGTTGGTTTTCTACCTACTTAATTTGCAGATAATAAGCGAAGTTCTTGCAACGCTAAACACTTTTGAGTAACTTTGTGGCAATTTCAGCGGACTAACGAGTTAGGAAGCTGAAAGGACATATAAAACGAAAGGGCGTTTAGCTAAATTATCCCTTGTTGGAATCTGGACAATTCTTGACTGTGGATAATGGGCAGGAACGCCCACATCAGGATTATATACCTACCTCAACAGGTGGCTTATATAATTTCTTGGTGTGGGCTTTGCTTATTATACAGTCAAGGGCAGTCCAGAACTCTTAGCAATAAGAGAGCCTCAACAAGAATAATAAGCCAAAGTACCCACACCTTTTCTTTATATGTAAGAATAAAAAAGTAAAATCGCTTCTTCTGGGTATTGAGAGGTACATTTATTATGTTATGGCAATTAATACAGTTAAATTGGACGTACCATTCACACAAGAAGAAAAGAATGTTATTGCATCTACTCTCACGTGTTTAGTTGCTGATAATCCCAAAGGGAATCAGTTTATAAGTGATGCTTTCCAGGAATTAAATATTGACCCCCACGAACTGATAATATGGACTAAGGTAAGTACAAATCTGTACAGGCAGGATTACTTTCTCAGAATTATAGGCGAAATGAGTAATAACAAGAAAAAAGTAGCACAACAATATTTTGGTAAAGCTCTTATAGATGGAGATGGGAAGAACAACCCCAATGCTGTTTTGATATTTCAAGCATTGCTTAATAGATGTGGGTTGGCAGATGCAACGGTAGAAGTTCCTACAACTAACAACAAATTTATAAATGTAAGACTCGACCATTCTGTAAAATCTATCTCACGAACCGCTGCTTGTCATTTGTCATCTGTAATAGCCAATGGAATAATGCTGGCTCAAAACAAAGACGTAGTCATATATAAAGACCGTATAGATTTTGGTAGATGTTCCAATCCTGAAATTCAAGGAATGTCAGGCAACATTGCTCCCAATTTTTATATGGAATATGGAAATGTCATTTATCGCTTTGGTTCAAATCTAAAATGCGGATGGTTGAGCAAACAAATTGACTATGTTGGTACAATGGCACCAACCTCTCCCGATAATTATGAAATATTCAAACTTATTTATCCTCGATTCGCATGATAAAAATAGAAAAAACATACGGGGTAAGAGGGGTGTCTGATTACCTCACTCTTGTCCGCTTGCAGGAATTGATTGCCTTGTCAAAACAACAATATGGATGGGTTGGCAAAGCAGTTATTGATACTGAAAAGATTACCTACTACAAATTTGGCTTGAAATTAGGAATCAGCCGCTTTGCAACAAATGGTTTGGTTGTGAATGAAAATGGGATAGTGCGTGATTGTGGAGCATCTTTCCCTGAAGTAATTGACAGGCAAGTATTAACGGACTTGTGTGTCCTTTTTAATATGAACGCAAACATTTAATACTTAGTAAAATGAATATTCGTTTATCTTTGGTCAAGCAGATTGACAACCGTGCATGGTTTCCATTAGCAGCTTTAATTCATTCATATCTCCAGAATCATTCCAACGTGGGAGCTGTAGAGATATGTAACAACGAGATACGATTTACAAAAGGCGTGTTTTTTACATTGGGGCGTATTAATTACGCTCCATATCAGATTGCTTGCAGAAATGGAGTGATTTATTATGACGGAACAGGCGTTCAGAATGTACCTAAAGATGATTTATTTGTTTTCTTGGTAAACGCATTGCGCCAATTACGTCCTGGATATATGGTTAAACTATAAATAAAGAAACATATAGTAGTACTTCTTTTGAAAGAAGTCTGTTATGATAAATTTGGAGAGGTGCTACTAAATGAATTACAAGAAAATTCCAAAGCAGTGTAGACAAATGAAACGACTATTATTTCGCTTTACTATGCTTACTTTGCTACTTGTTTGTAGCTGTGATAACAATCAGCAATCTGTTCCCATAGACAGCTTAATGGTTGGTAAATGGAAAATGGTAGAATATGCAGGCGGTAGCGTAAATGCGCTTGATACCATTTCATTTTATGATAATGGCAAAATGGATTATCCATTTGAAACAGGTGAATTTACCTACCGTTTGATAAAACCTGATTCATTGATTATCTATAATCGTGACTTTGGAGAACAGCATTACAAGATACTCAAACTATCCAATGACAGCCTTATAAGGCAGATTAGACGGCAAAAGATTTATGCAGACAGCATAGACGAGCTTATAAACGGAGAGATTGAGAAATACATACGGGTAACAGAAAGATAGTACCTTTTTTGAAGTAAATCCAATTTATAAGGAGAGTCTGAAAAGTCCTCCGTGATTAAAATACAACAATATCATTAAATAAACAAATTATGAAAGAGAATCAATTTTTAGAAGTAATGAGGAAGCATTCGGATGATGAATTGCTGGAAATCCTGAATATCAAGCGAACGGAATATGTTGCGGATGCCATTGCCGCCGTTGAAGGAGTCCTGCAAGAACGTGGTGTCAGCTATGAGAAAAAGTCTGATGAAATCGTTGTCGCAGGAAATAAGATTCTAACTGTTGAAAATCTAAGAGCAGGTAATGAGAAAAGACTGTTGGGTCATATCATAGATATGGCTTTCATCATATTTATTACTATTATGATTTTGAAATTTGCCACAATAGCAGAAAGTGCAACTATAAGCAATCTTGAAATAGACTTGACTTATTTTGCTTTTTATTTTCTATACTTCTATGGAAGTGAAGCTACAAGCAACGGCAAAACGGTTGGCAAAAAACTATTAAGGATGAGCGTAACGAACGATAAAGGAGAAAGCCCCTCAATGTCAAAAATAGGATTGCGGACTTTATGCAGATTTATTCCATTTGATATACTATCTTTCCTTTGGGGTGGTAACTGGCATGACAACATATCAGGTACTTATGTGGTGTCTGATAAAGAGTTGAAAAAGTTTAAGGAACAGCATCAATAAAGTCTTGCTATAAGACATCACGTTATGGAACATGGAATAGCAATACTCTGCATCGTACTTGTCTTTGCCGCTTACATAGTGGGCAGAGTTGGATATGCCATTGAAAATGACAAGAAAGAGAAATCTGATTACGATAAGATGAATGATTCTATCAGTGATGCAATCAACGAAGAAGATAATCAGACAAGAAATTTACTGATAAAGACATTAGAAGATTTTGGATGCCAACCAGAGATAGACAATAACAACAGCATCATCTTCAAATATCAGGGAGAAGAATTTAAGATAAGCGCAAGTAACGACAATCATATCATTTGGATTTACAATGTTGCATGGACGGGAATTGAAACAAACGATACTGATGCGGATTTTCTAAAACAGGCTATCAACAAGGCAAATGAAAACAGCGCAATCACGAATCTATATACAATCAATAATGAAAAAGGATTTATTGCCGCACATTGTCAAATGGTAACATATTTTGCTTACAACATACCTAATTACAAAGGATATTTGAAATCCATTTTAGACGGTTTCTTTTTTGCCCATCAACAGGTAAGGAATGAATTTGAGAATTTAGCTAAGAATCAAGAACAAAAAGAAAGAGTTGAGATAAAAGGTTTTCATAACAACTGATAAATATCAAATATAGCAATGTCCAATTTCTCTTTTCTGATATTCTTAAAAGAAAAAAACAAGACAGCTTGAAAATTGGACAGTAGAACATGAGGACTTTTTTTAGAAGAAAGTCTGTTTTATAGGGCGATTCAGAAAAAGTCTTTTTGTTAGCATAACTATGAATATACAATTATTTGCTGTTTATTGCACTATGATTCAGCATAATTAGTTACCTTTGCATTGAACAAATCATAGACTATTATGTGCGAATATGCAGAAATAGAAAACATTCAACTCTCCAATGGAAAGACCGTCAAGGAGGTGAATGAGAATGTCCGCAAGGAAGTGGAACACATTTACTTGGAGGGCTGGGCAAAAGGCATTTCCATTCCATTTTGGGATAAGCAAGGCAACTTCTATTTGGCTAATCCTGACGGTAGTGAAGATTTGGTAGAGTTCAACCGTAAGGAAAGAAGCTACAAGGTTATTTCAAGAGTTGCAGACAAGGGGAAAGGCAGATACGCTTACCTGTTAAACAAATAGGAATGGAAACACGTCCTGAATTTACAGTAATAGCAGGTGCAAACGGAGCTGGTAAGAGCTGTTTGTCTCCTTATTATTTGCATTGCAAATCTTTTGATGGTGATTTGCTTGCACTCAATCTGCGTAAGGAACATCCTGATTGGATAGAACGCTGGATAAGTGGTACAGTAGCAAGCGAATTGCAGAAGCAAAAAGATGAAGCCATTGCACAGCATAAAGACTTCGCTTTTGAAACAAATTTCTCCAATGACCTTGTTCTGAATATGATAGAGGAGTTCAGGAGTGCAGGATATAAAATTACGCTTTTATATTTTGGTTTAGGCTCATTGGAAGAAAGTACAACAAGGGTAATGCAGAGAAAGATGTTTGGTGGGCACGATGTCCCCAATGAAATCATAGAATACAATTTCTATGAAGGCATTAAACGTGTACAACAAAACTTGCATCTGTTTGATAATATTACATTTGTGGACGGCAATTCCAATTATGGTGAGATTGTGGCGCTTTATATCAAGAAATCTTCAAAGCATGAGATAACGAATAAAAATTTTGAGTGGTTTAACCGTTTCTTTGCAAAAGCATTTGCTGAATTGGAATAGGAAATTTCAATATTGCTTATGGATAATCTTTTGGTAAAGGTAATACTTAAAACATTACTGACTATTATTTTTATAATATGTTACTTGTTTTCAGTAATGCTGTGTTTCTTACTTTCATTATTTGTGGGTGGTTCAATACTTCATCCTGAAATGAACTTGCAAAAGCCTTTTGAGGAACTTCCGCCAATAATGACTGAAACAGAAGCTATCATAACAGCAACAATAGTTGTCTGCTTTCTCATGGTTGAGCTTTACTTCATGTTACGTGCGTTGAGATTTTCTAAATATGTACAAATCACGATATTAGTAGTTGCATTGATTTTTAATATCTATTGTTGGGCTGATTTAGGAGCGGCATTATGTTCAGATTCATATTGTTGGGTCTGGTTCAACAGATTTTTCTAATTAAAAACAATGTTTGAAGTTTGAACATATACACTTTTTATAGAGAAATTGAAAAACAAGAATTTTATTTGTTGATAATGGAAGGGTGACATTTTTCTTCAAAAAATACTTTTATAGTACCTGTTCCGATTTTGTCACCGTTCCGCTATTTATGAATGTAAATTCATGCTGTCCACTTTTTCTTCCTGCCGCTCTTAAAATGAAGAAATAAAGCAAGTCAAAATCGGACATAAAGACAAGGGGACTTTTTTTGAAAGAAGTCCATTTAATAGGGAGGAACAAGAAAAAGTACTGCTAATTAGATAAGGTGAAGAATAACAAACAACTCAAAAAGACATTATGCAGATGAAGCAACTACCATTCTATTTGCTGGCTTTATTGTTTATTTGTGGCTGTACCAATACAAACACCACTATACAAGGTTTTGAATGGGTTGACTATTCAAAGAAAGATGCAATATGCGTTTACATCAAATACAATCAGCAAGTAAACGGTTATGATGTTTCTGCAATCTGTTTAGTTGATACTCTTTATAATGAGTTCTATTCAACATATAATTCAACGGCAATAAAAGGGCATGGCTTTATCCATTTTCAAAATGATAAGTACGAGTTTATCGTTGAGAATCCTTTATTTTCAGACAACAGCCTTAATCAGAACAAGCTACCTTTGAAAAATGGAATGCTGATAGAAACAGACTATATTCCCTTTAAGCCAGCAAATAGTACGTTAAACAATATGCTTTTCAATGTTTCTCAATCTCCGTTTTCTTCTTTGACATAGACTTTGACGATGAGAAAGAATTGATAGTTACTTTATTTGAGGGCATGGGCTATCATGGGCATAACGCATACAAAGCCTATAAGATACCTATGACAAACGAGTGCATTATTCTATCTCCAATACAAAGAGAGCCGTTTGACAAATTAAATGATTATACAGGCATAGACACCATTAAAAAGGAGATAGAACAGCCTTATGGCTTTGGCATACGTTTTGGAGGAATGAAGAAATACGGATTGGTTACACATACTGTTTTCAATGAAGCCATGCACTCAATAGAAGAAAGGCAGTTCATTGAATTAACAGAAATTGAGCATTATGATTGGCAGCATACAGAGAAAACAGGATGCAATGCTTGTGAGCCAACTATATATCATTACAAGAAAATAAATGGAGATATAAAGCTGACAAACATAGAGAAATGCCCAAATGACAAGTAGGAGGACTTTTTTCATTGATTGTCTATTTTATAGGGAGAATTAGAAAAAAGTACCACTTGTAAAATTATAGACCTAACAACTTTATAGGTCTGTTTGTTGCAAAGAACTGATAGAATAAACAGATAAATTAAGAGCATGAATAAATGGCAAGCTATAAAATTGGTACAACGATATAAAGCGGCAGTCGCAGAACGGTTGCCCTTAAAGGCTCTTTACCTTTATGGCTCATACAGCAAAGGCAACCATACAGAGGACAGTGACATTGACATTGCTGTCGTGGTGGAACGAATGAGTGATGATTATTTTGAAGATACTCCTTTACTGTGGAAGCTGAAACGTAAGATAAGCAATCTTATAGAGCCAGTTCTACTTACAGAGGACACAAACAATCCTCTCTATGCAGATATTGTAAAAACAGGAATACTTATATAAGGCAACTTCTACCTATTCTTTTATACATTACTTTGCCATATTTGCAGCAATTTCAGATAGGAGAAAAAGTAAATGTCATTCATAAAACTATGCTCTTTCATTGTTGCATAAAACAATAAAAATCACTACCTTTGCAATAAGAATGGTTGTTGACTTATTGTTGACTAATCATTACCAAAAGAGAGTTCATTTAAATGTTGGCAATAGCACATAAGGTGGTGTAGTTCAGTTGGTTGCATAGGAAAGCGCAGCTTTTCTATGCCGTAGAGAGCGTCAGATTGTGGTTCTGAATGTCGTGGGTTCGAGCCCCACCCTCCACCCTCCCACAAAACAAGCGGAAAACCTTGATTCACAGGGTTTTCCGCTTGTTTTTGTTCTACGGCATAGTGGCTACAAGTAGGCGGAAAAACCCACTAATAAATGAAATTGTTGCACCTATGTTGCACCTATGTTGCACCCATGTTGCACCCATGTTGCACCTACGTTGCACCCAAACAACAAAAGCTTATGATTACCTTTAAATTGATGGTACGAAAAGAAAAGATGAAAGCCGACAAGACATGGGCGGTTTTCGTGCAGATGGTATACAATCGCAAAAGAAAGTTCCTGCCTACTTCCATGACCGCATCAAAGAAAGACCTGACGCCATCGTTCAAAATCAAGAACGCACAGATATTAGACCATGGGGAAGAGTTGATAAGGACATACCGGCAACAGGCGGCCGCCCTTAACCTGGAGTTTTACGAATGGAACATCGATGAGCTTGCAAAGCAGCTCACTAAAAAGTCGGATAACAACATAACGTTCACGGCTTACGCCGACAAATGGATTTCGGAAACGAAGATAAAGGGCTGCAAGAACTACCAGGCGGCGGTAAACGCGCTGAAGGCGTTCCTCAAAAAGGACGACGTGCTGTTTTCCGACATCACGGCAAACAGCATGAAAGCATTTGAGGATTCACTTGCAGGGAAAATGCGCGCGCGGTCACTGTACACCAACTGCATCGCCAAGATGTTCAACGACGCAAGCGATTATTACAACGATGAGGACAACGGCGTGATTGTAATCAAGCACTCTTTGAAAAAGTACACCCCGCCAAGGCAAAACGTGGCAGAAAAGCGAGCGCTGACTGTCGACGAAATAACAAGCATAATGATGCTGCCATACCTAAACAGCGCTACACGCAAAGGCGACGTGTGCCGCCGTGACATGGCAAAGGACTGTTTCGTGCTTTCGTTCTTCCTCATGGGCATGAACTCGGTGGACTTGTTCAACGCCACTGATTACGACGGGGAATACATCACGTACGAAAGGACAAAGACGAAAGACAGGAGGGCCGATAATGCCGAAATATCCGTGCGCGTGCATCCATGCATAAAGGCACTCGTGGAAAAATACAGGGGCGGAAGGATGCGCGTGTTCAACTTCCACAAGAGATATTCATCTGCAAGCGACTTCAACAGGGC
>ULNJ01050660.1_pt1 | contig 12788 bp, 13 predicted proteins | sample 1951891 | NCBI WGS metagenome assembly ULNJ01 (sample SAMEA4835574, study PRJEB28245) | human gut metagenome | biome: gut microbiome; material: fecal sample | place: Denmark | collected 2008 | reverse complement strand
GAGACATAGATTATTTATCCCCGCAGCCACCGCGCTGCTGATAGCCCTCACCGCCTGCACGCAGGACGAACTGGCCGACGACAACCGTCTGCCCGAAGGTGAATACCCCGTAGTCATCCGTGCCACCGGACTGTCCGTAGAGGCAACTCCGCAGGCAGCCCCATCCACCCGCGCCACCGTGGACGGCGACTGGCAGGGTGTACAGACCGTAGCAGTCGAAATGGGCGGCACGGTGAAGCAATACAATGTAATGGCATCCGATGCCGACGGCTACAAGACTGCCACCCTGAGCAGCGACACCGACCCGTTCTGGTGGACAAGCCGTGAGGACATCACCGTTTCGGCATGGTGGCCATACGGCACCACGATGCCCGATGTGGTAGTAAAGGCAGACCAAAGCACGAGGGAAGGCTTCGAGGGCAGCGACTTCATCTCCGCCGAAGCCCAGGCAGTGCAGTTCGACAACCCGACGCTTGAGTTCAGCCACCGCACGGCGCGTATAACGGTTCTTCTTAAACCGGGAGACGGCATCACGAGCGTGACGGGGGCCGATGTTTCCGTGACCGGCTTAAGTACGGATAACAGTAATCCCGCCACTATCCGCACCTACGAGGCGGACGGCGACACCTACGAAGCCCTCACAGCACCGCAGACCGTGAAGGCGAATACCCCGTTCATACAGGTAGATTTAGGTGGAGGTACTTACTATTTTCGTCCGAAGAGCGACGTCGTGCTGGAGGCGGGCAACCGCTATACCTACACCGTCAAGGTGAACGCCACCGGCCTGACGCTGGAGGGCTGCACCATCGGCGGCTGGGAACCCGGCCAAGGCGAGAGCGGCGCAGCCGAGGATTTGGGCTACATCTACGACAACACCACCAAGACCTACACGGTCTATAACGCAGACGGCCTGCTGGCATGGAACGAAGCCGCGCAGAGCGACCTCAGCATCAACTGCACCCTCACAGCCGACATCGACCTGACGGGCAAGACGTGGACGCCGATAGGTGATGGCTCCACTTCTGCAAATAGTTACCAAGGCACCTTCGACGGACAGGGACACCGCATCACGGGGCTGGCCATCACTACGGACAATCCGCAGGGTGAGAGTGCTGCGTTGTTCAACGGTATCGGCGGCAACGGCGAGGTGAAGAACCTGCAACTGGTGGATGTGGACTACGATGTGAAACAAGGCGGTGCGTCCGGCGGCATAGCGTGGGACAACTTCGGCACCATCACCGCCTGCTCCGTAACGGGAACGATTGCAGCAGCCAGTGGCAGTGTCGGCGGCATAGCGACGGTCAACTACGGCACCATCACCGCCTGCTGGTTCAAAGGGGATATAGCAGGACCTAACCGCGGTAACATAGCCGCTCACAACTACGGCATCCTCACCGCCTGCTATTATGGCCAGAATGGGTGTTTAGGAGTAGCAACTAACAATGGCACCGATGATACGAATGCAATAGGCACCGGCGCCTCCTGGCAGCCAGCCGTCGATGGCATGAACCCCGCTCTTACCGGCAACGACTACCAGTGGGAACTCGGTGCGGACGGTCCCAAACTGAAAAAGCAATAACCCATGAATCCATCTAAAAACATAATACTAACAACAAAAACAGATGCGTATGAAAAAGAAAATGTATTCTCTGTTACTGCTGCTCGGTATTCTGTGGTCGGCAACGCTTTGTGCCCAAGTGACGGCAGATCCCGACTCTGTGATTGTCGGCAGATACTTTGAGACTATCCGCCAGGACGAAAACCGGCTGCGGCAGTTCTTTGCACAGATGCCCAAGGGCGGCGACCTGCACAACCACTTGACCGGTTCCGCTTATGCCGAGACGTATTTTAGGCTTGCCGCCGGGGACATGCTGTGGGTGGACATGACCACAGGTAAACTATATCAAGCGAAAGCTCCCGGGTTGATACAGCTATCTCCCAATATGAAGAATCTGCACAACACTCGCATGGCGTTGATTGACAAATGGTCTGTCCGTAATTTCAATCCCGAAAAGTTTTCGTTGGGTCCCGATGAGTATTTCTTCGGTACTTTCGGGCTGTTCGGAGCCGTGACGGGCAAGCACAATGCCGAGCTGATGCGTGAGCTGCGCGAGCGTGCGGCCTACGAGAATGTACAGTATCTGGAAATCATGGTCTCTTCGCCCGGTATCAATGCCCAAAAGATTGACGAGTTTTGTGGAACGGGATTTTTTAACCAATACAACACCTTGCTCCTGAAAGCCATACAAGAAGATGCTAAAAACCCGGGAAAGCAAGATAGTACAACGAAGGTCTTGAATGAAATCTACTCAAAATGGCATCAGTCAAAGAAATTTAACCAATTTAGCAAAGAATACGTCAAACAGATAAACAGCATAGACGATCAAAGCGCCATATCTTCAAACTTGCCCCTTTGCTACTATCAGAGCTATGCAAGTCGTAATTCCGACCCGTTGGTGGTATTTGCCCAGCTTTATGTGGCTTATCTCAGTTGTCTGGAGAAGGATAGCAAAGTGGTGGGTGTGAACATCGTGGCGGCAGAAAATGGAGAAGTTTCCATTCGGGACTACACCGCCCACATGAAGATGTTCAATCTTCTGGATGCCAAAACTACAAAACTGGTGAACACCTCTCTCCATGCTGGGGAGCTAACCTTGGGATTGGTAGAACCTGAGAACATGCGCCATCACATCAATGAGGCTGTATTCACGGCAAATGCCAAGCGCATCGGGCATGGGGTTGACATCGCTTTCGAGGAGGAAAGCATCCAGCTGCTTAACGAAATGAAGAGCAGACGGACTGCAGTAGAGATCAACCTGACCAGCAATGAGTTCATCCTCGGTGTCAAGAACGATGCCCATCCTTTCATGCTCTACCGGAAGGCCGGAGTGCCTGTTGTCATATCCACTGACGACCCCGGCATCCTGCGCACCAACCTGACCCAGCAATACGTGTTGGCGGCAATGCGTTACGGACTGAGCTACTATGAAATCAAGGAATTGGTGCGCAACAGCATCCGTTACGGGTTCATGCCGGCCAATGTAAAGCAAAATTTGGCCAGGGTTTTGGAAATCAAGTTTACTGATTTCGAGAAGAAATGGCGCGGCAACGCGAAAATCATCAGTACATGGAGGAACTGACATGAAAGGCTATACCTTATTATATAGTATCATCATCTTGCTCGCGGTTTCCGCCTGCACGCAGGACGACTTGAGTACCCCTGCCGGGGGAGTGGAGGGCATACCCATGACCTTTTCCGCTATGGGGCTGCCCCCAACAACTGGTACCCGTGCCCCCGTGGACGGGAACTGGGAGGGCGTGCAGAGCGTGGCAGTCCTGATGGACGGCACGGTGAAGGCATACAATGTGACGCCCTCCACCGCCGACAACACCAGCGCCACGCTGACCTCCACCGACCCGCACTACTGGACCAACCACACCGACCGCCTCGTCACCGCCTGGTGGCCCTACACCGAGGGCGAGACAACCCCGCCTGCCGTGGTGGTAAGAGCCGACCAAAGTTCGCCGACTGACTTCGAGGGCAGCGACTTTATTTCCGCCGAGAACCAGCCGGTGAGCTACGGCAACCCCACGCTCCGCTTCACCCACCGCACGGCGCGGGTGACCGTCGTCCTGACGGACTACACCGAGGGGATGGCGTCCGTCAAGCTGACCGGCCTCTCCACCGAGAACGGCAACCCGGCCGAAATCGCCCCGTATGACAAGGGCGGCGACACCTACACCGCCCTCGTAGCCCCGCAAAGTGTGGCAGCGGGCACGGCCTTCATCACCTGCGCCTTCACCAACGGCAAGGTCTTCGTCTATAAGATGCAGAAGGCAGCCGAATGGAAAGCGGGCGAGGAATATACCTACACCGTCTCCCTTGCCGCGGCAGAAGACCCGGGCTATACCGTGTCGGAGGACGGAAAGACCTATACGGTTTACAATGCCAACGGCCTGCTGGCATGGAACGAAGCCGTACAGAAAGATATGACACTGAACTGCACCCTTACCGCCGACATCACCCTGCCTGCGGTGGCCGACGGCGAAAGCAACTGGACACCGATGGGCACAGACTACGACCCATATAACCCATACACCGGCACTTTCGACGGTGACGGACATACCATTACGGGGCTGACCATCAACCTTCCGAATCAGTGGTGTGTAGGACTGATTGGCTGTCTCGGCGGCAAGGTGCAGAACCTGACGCTTGCAGGGGCGAAAATTAACGGCAGCCACTATGTCGGCGGCGTGGTGGGAGTGAACTTTGGTTCCATGATCGGCTGCACCGTCTCGGGCACCGTCAAGGGGAATAGCTTCAACGTCGGCGGCGTGGTGGGATTCAACAGCGGTACCGTGACCGGCTGCTACGCCACGGGCGATGTCTCCGGATACAGCGATGTCGGCGGTGTGGCGGGACGCAACTACAACGGCACCGTGACTGGCTGCTACCATGCTGCGGGCGAAGTCTCCGGAAACATGAATGTCGGCGGCGTGACGGGATACAGCTCCGTCTCCATGACTGGCTGTTACTGGAGCAACAACCTCGAAAGAGGTATCGGCAACGGCAGCACTGAGGGAGCCACGAAGGTAGACGGCCAAAGTGTTACCTGGCAGACGGCCGTCGCCGCCATGAACGCCGCCCTGAGCGGTAAAGGCTGGCAGTACGAACTCAAAGACGGAAACAGCCTGCCTACCTTGAAGAAAGAACACTAAACCGTCGGGCGGGAAAAGTTCCGCTTGAAACGGAATATAACCGAAGTATAACCCCAAAAGAAAGGAACTCCCATTCCGGGCGGGAGTATTGTGCCCGATAACATCATACAGACACCGCAGCCCGCTACCGTAAGGTCAGTGGGCTGCATTTTAATAAGGAGAAAAGAATAATATAAAAATGAGGTAAACCGATGAAACACCTGCATTGCTTCACCGACCGGTTCATATAGGACGACAATGGGGCGAATGGAAAATTCCATCCGCCCCTTGTATTATTGAATGATGTTCCTCTTCCGGCTCTATGCCCGTGTGGGGAACGAAGTAAAAGTCATTTTTGTTTAGATGCCATATCCACTCTTAAGGAAGGCATCTCCGTAAGCCTTCATGCAGTTAACGTACGTATTAGCGAACTGACGAAAAGCATTCTTAATGTTATCCCAAATCATTTTCATGGTTAAATGTTTTTTAATTGTTTAATAATTGCCTGCTCACGAGGAGCCGGCGTTTAATGTTCTCTCTAAATGTGTGCGACAGCCTCAGCGGACTTATTTGCCCATCTGAATGTTCTTGTTTGCATTTTTCAGCTGTGCTGCAATAGCAACAACAACTGCAAGTACGATCATTAATGTTACCATAATCTTTTTCCTTTCTCAAATGTTTACGTGGCCACTCATTGTGACCATTTTGTGTTGTTGTTTATTATCTTGTTATCGCTTGAATACGTTGCAAAGATAAGGCCGTTTTTCTAAAGATGAGCTATTTGTGCATGATAAATACCAGAAACATGCAGAATCTTTGACTTGCGTCAAATCGTGTCAGTTGCCATTTGACGCAGGTCAATTCTTGACAGACAGATACAAAACCGGCCAGACTGCATGACAGTCTGGCCGGTCTTTATAATATAATAAGGTATATGTGCCTACTTATTCTTTTGCAGCCTTGAGTTGCTCAGCCACCTCATCATTGATGCGCTGTGCGAACTCCTCGATCTTCATGGTAGCCTGCTCGCCGCCACCCTGCTTGCGCATGGCAACGGTGCCGTCGGCAGCCTCCTTCTCTCCGACGACGAGCATGTAGGGAACACGCTTGAGCTCGTTGTCACGGATCTTGCGGCCGATCTTCTCGTTGCGGTCATCAATGTAGGAACGCACCTCGTGCTGGTCGAAGTAAGCCTTCACCTTGGCAGCATAGTCGTTGTATTTCTCCGAGATGGGGAGGATGGCCACCTGGTCGGGTGTCAGCCAGAGTGGGAAGTGGCCGGCAGTGTGCTCGATCAGCACGGCGGTGAAGCGCTCAAGACTTCCGAAGGGTGCACGGTGGATCATCACAGGTGTCTTCTTCGTGTTGTCCTCAGCGGTATATTCGAGGTGGAAGCGTACGGGGAGGTTGTAGTCCACCTGGATGGTGCCGAGCTGCCATTTACGGCCGATGGCGTCCTTTACCATGAAGTCGAGCTTAGGACCATAGAATGCGGCCTCTCCGAGCTCCTCGTGCGCATTGATGCCTTTCTCCTTGCAGGCATCCTTGATGGCCTGCTCGCTCTCGGCCCATACCTCATCCGAACCGATATACTTCTCCTTGTCGTTAGGATCGCGGAGTGAGATCTGTGCCTCATAGTCCTTGAATCCGAAGATGGTGAACACCTTCTTGATGATGTCCATCACGATCTCAAACTCAGCCTTCACCTGGTCAGGACGCACGAAGATGTGAGCGTCGTCCTGTGTGAAGTTGCGCACACGGGTCAGTCCGTGCAGCTCACCGCTCTTCTCATAGCGGAACACGCGTCCGAACTCAGAGATACGCAGAGGCAGGTCCTTGTACGAACGGGGCTTGCGTGCATACACCTCACAGTGGTGGGGGCAGTTCATCGGCTTGAGCATGTACTCCTCATCGTCTTCGGGCGTATGGATGGGCTGGAAGCTGTCCTTGCCGTAGTGGGCATAGTGGCCGGAGGTGACATACAGATCCTTGGAACCGATGCCCGGGCAGATCACTTCCTGATAGTTGTACTTCATCTGGATGGAGCGGAGCAGTCCCTCGAGACGCAGACGGAGCTGGGTGCCCTTCGGCAGCCAGATAGGCAGTCCCTTGCCGACACGCTCGGAGAACATGAACAGTTCCATCTCCTTGCCGATCTTACGGTGGTCGCGCTTCTTGGCCTCCTCGAGCATGGCGAGATACTCGTCAAGCATCTTCTTCTTCGGGAAGGTGATACCGTAGATACGTGTCATCTGCTCGCGCTTGGCATCGCCGCGCCAGAAGGCACCGGCGGCGCTGGTGATCTTGATGGCCTTGATGGCACCTGTCGACATGAGGTGAGGGCCACGGCAGAGGTCGGTGAAGTTGCCCTGCGTGTATGTAGAGATGGTGCCGTCCTCCAGATCCTGCTCGATGTGCTCCACCTTGTATGTCTGACCGGCAGCCTTGAATTCCTCTACTGCATCGGCCTTGGAAACGTCGCGGCGTACAACGGGCTCGTCTTTCTTGGCCAGTTCCATCATCTTCTTCTCAATCTTGGGGAAATCGTTCTCCGAGATGACCTGACCCTTGGCAGGCATGACATCGTAGAAGAATCCGTTATCGATAGCGGGACCGAATCCGAACTGGATGCCGGGATAGAGCTCCTGGAGAGCCTCTGCCAGCAAGTGGGCTGAGGTGTGCCAGAAGGTGTGCTTACCCTGTTCGTCGTCAAACTTATATAGCTCAACGGTGGCATCTTCGTTGATAGGACGGTTCAATTCCACAGTCTCACCATTTACACCGCAAGATACAACGTTGCGGGCGAGAGCCGGTGAGATGCTCTCGGCGATTTGAAGACCAGTGACGCCCTGTTCGTATTCACGGACAGATCCGTCGGGAAAAGTGATTTTAACCATGCTACAAATTAGTTTTGCTTAATTGGGAGCAAAAGTAATACAAATATTTTAGATGGGATAAAAAATAATAAAAAAATAGCGTGACAGATGTTTTTGTTCATCTCTGCCACGCAATTAGCGGAAATAGGGGAGGGATTCAGCGCCGGAATCTGCGCCACAGCTTATAGCCGAGGAGGAAGGCGTCGAAGGCGTTGGCACCTATCGACAGGGCGCTTTGGATCCGCCGTGAAGGCTTGGCCGCCGCCGACAATGCCTCGGGCTTTTGAATGAGCGAGTTCCACTGCCGCTTGATCTGCTCCTCTTCCTTATGGATCTCATCACGCAACAATGTCTTTTGCTGGTGGATCTCTTCGAGCGTTTGAAAGTTTGTGGTTGTCTTCATGTCGTCAATCGTTTGATAAAAGAAAACGGACCAGCGGACGCACTATCCATTTCTTGCGGAAAGTATAGATAAGTAATAAGAGCAGAAGATAGATGGCTGCTACGATGAGAAAAGCCGATACGAGTCCGACGAGAGGCTCGAGGGCGAATACGACGGCAAAGCTGAGGAAGATACCGGTTCCCAGGAACAATATGCTGAAGATAACCATCATGGCGAGGACGGTGATGATTCTCACCGTCTTCTCCATGACGCTTAGTCTTGCATACTCGCCTTGCGTCTTTACGTAACGGCGTATCGCTTCGACGAGCTGCGCAATGGTCTCAATGTTCTGATCGGATGAAAACATTGCAGGGATTCGTTATTCTGCCGTCTCAGGAGCGGCATCCTGAATGTCGTCAACCAGATCGTCCATTTCCTTGCGCGAAAGCTTCAGATCGTGACGCTTGCAGAAGTCGTCAACAGCCTTCGAGATCTTTGAACGTGTGTCAGTACCCTTCTCCGGGGCCAGCAGCAGGCCGGCTACCGCACCGGCAACAGCACCACCGAGAATGGCGCCAATGTAACCAATTGCTTTCATAGTTGTTCCTTTCTTTTGTTGTTGGTAAAAAATTATTTTAAGCAAATATACGACAAAAACGTCAAATGTGTGCCTTACGTCCTTATATTTTTTGTTAAATGTGTCCTTTTTCCTTGAATTAACAAAGTTTATGTGGGAGGATGTGTGTTGCTTCTGATATATTTTGTAATTTCGCACACTAAGGAAATGATGAAATAATTAATACACCATATTATAATAAACGGAATTATGAAGAAATATCTGTTATTGTGTGCCACCGCTTGCATGGTGCTGTCCATGACCAGCTGTGGATCTTCCAAAGAGAGTGCTTACAAGAAAGCATACGAGAAAGCCATGGCACAGGAGGCACAAAACCAGACGGAGCCTGCCCAGACCACGGAGCCCGTTGTCACTCCTCTTGTAGAGAAGCAGGCTGATGATGCTGATGTACAGCACGTGAACAACGCCACCGTCCGTTCTGAGGACGTGACGCTCGTTGACGGTAGTGGCTTGAAGGCTTACTCTGTCGTCGTAGGCAGCTTCTCCCTGAAGGCCAACGCAGAAGGTCTGCAGCAGACGCTCAAGCAGGGAGGCTATGACGCACAGATCGCCTATAACTCACAGGTGAACATGTATCGTGTCATCGCCACGACCTTTGACGATAAGGCATCGGCAGTGCAGAGCCGTGACGCCATCCGTACCAGCAAGTATAACACGAAGGGCGACGCCTGGCTGCTGTACAAGAAGTAAATAATGGCACGGGTTCTCGCCATTGATTATGGCAAACGACGTACCGGCTTGGCCGTCACCGATCCGCTGCAGATCATAGGCAGCGGACTGGGGACGGTGGAGACGAAGAATCTGTTCGACTTCCTCAAGCAATATGTAGAGCGTGAGAAAGTCGAGCGGATCATTATTGGTCATCCCATACAGCCTAACGGGAAGCCCTCTGAGAATCTGGCACGCGTGGAGAATTTCGTGGGACGATGGCGCAATGCTTGTCCGTCGGTCCCCATCGAGTATTATGACGAACGCTTCACCTCCGTGTTGGCCCATCGGGCAATCATCGACGGAGGCGTGAAGAAAAAGACGCGGCGCGAGGATAAAGGGCTTGTCGATCAGGTCAGCGCCACGATCATCCTGGAAGACTGGATGAGAAGTAAAAAATAGCATATGATTTTACCGATTTATACTTACGGTCAACCCGTATTAAGAAAGGTTGCACAGGATATCACTCCTGATTATCCCGAGTTGAAGGAGCTCATCGACAATATGTGGGAGACATTGAAGGCCAGCGACGGCATCGGTCTGGCTGCTCCGCAGGTCGGTCTGTCGATCCGTCTCGTGGTGATCGACCTTGATGTCCTCTCCGACGATCTGCCCGAATACAAGGGCTTTCGTCACGCCTATATCAACCCGCACATCGTAGAGATTGACGAGGATGCGAAGAAGGAGACGATGGAGGAGGGCTGCCTCTCCATTCCCGCCATTCATGAGAATGTGAAACGAAGCACACGCATCCATGTCACCTATCTCGACGAGCAGTTCCAGCCTCATGACGAGTGGGTGGAGGGATATCTCTCCCGTGTCATGCAGCATGAGTTCGACCATCTGGAAGGCAAGATGTTTGTCGATCGCGTCACGCCGCTCCGCAAGCAGATGATCCGCTCGAAACTGAAAGCGATCACACAAGGCAAATTCCGGTGTAGCTATCGCACGAAGCCGGCTAAGAAATAAAGGTATTGGGACATCGTTCCCAATACCTGTTTTTTTCATTAAGACTATGTTTATGAGGCATACTCTTCGTTCCCGGGCTCTCCGCCCCTTGTTTTTCCTTACATTGTTCCTTACTTCCCTTGCGGCGCGTGCCCAGTACAATGTCGACCGGCTGATCACGTCGGGCGAGGTGGCGCTGCACTATGAGGATTATGTGTTGTCAATACAATACTTCAGCAAGGCGTTGGCGCTGAAGCCATATCTCTGGCAACCGTGGTTCGACCGTGCCGTGGCAAAGTTCTATCTTGAGGACTATGTCGGAGCGGAGGAGGATGCCTCGGAAGCCATCAATCTCAATCCTTACATCGAGGACATCTTCGACCTTCGCGCCATATCACGCATCCGCCAGCAGAAGTATCAGGAGGCGATCAGCGACTATGACCGTGCCATCCACCTGAAGCCGACGGTGATGAACTATTGGCTCAACCGTACTGTCTGCCGCATGAACCTGCAGGACTATGACCAGGCACTTGCCGACGCGGACACATTGATACAGCGGTGGTCGAAACAGCCTGCGGCCTATTCGATAAAGGCCGAGATCTATCTGCAGAAGGCCGACACCACACAGGCCGACCGCTATCTGGCCAAGACGCTGGCGCTCGATCCCTATAATGTCGACGCCTGGACGGCACGCTCTTACATCGCCCTCAACAGAAAGCAATGGCGGACGGCCGACTCCTGCCTGACCAAGGTGATCCACCTGCGCCCCAAGGTGGCGAACAATTACATCAATCGTGCCCTTGCCCGACTGAACATTAACAATCTGAGCGGGGCCATGGATGACTATGACCGTGCCATCGAGTTTGATCCGGAGAATTTCCTGGCCCACTATAACCGAGGCCTGCTGCGCGTACAGCTGGGTGACGACAACCGTGCCATCGAGGACTTCGACTTCATCGTCAAGAAGGAACCGCAAAACTTCATGGCCATCTTCAACCGAGGCCTGCTCAATGACAAGGTGGGCAACCTGCGGGCAGCCATCCGCGACTACACGCTCGTCATCAACGAGTTCCCCAACTTCTGGACAGGCTTGCAATACCGTGCGGCGGCTTACCGCAAGCTGGGCATGACGGCGAAGGCGGAGATGGATGAGTTCCGCATCTTCAAGGCCCAGATGAACAAGCACATCGGCATCCAGCAGCGGTGGAGCAAGGCAAAGCTGAAAGCCGTGCGTAAGCGCTCGGAGATAGATCCCAATAAATACAACAATATCGTCGTGGAGGACAAGCCGGAGCAGATAGAGCACGAGTACAAGAGCGAGTATCGCGGAACGGTGCAGAACCGCGACGTGGAGATCGCCATCCTGCCGATGTTCCAGCTGTCTTACTATGTCTACGACAACGGCGTGACATCGACGGAGGCTTATGATACGCAGGTGGACCAGTTCAACCGCACCCAGCAGCCATTGCGCAAGGTCTACCTGACGTGTAACAGGAAGAAGGAAAAGCTCTCCGATACGCAGTCGAAGCAGATCTTCCAGCTGATCGACGCGCTGTCGTCCGGTCTGGGCGAGGAGAAGGATCCGAAAGTGCGGGCTGCCCTGCAGCTTCAGCGTGCCGTGGCGTATGCCGAGGCACAGAACTATGACGATGCGATAGCCGACCTGAATGACTATATCATGCAGGCCTCGCATGCCGGCACTTCCTCAGACTACGCCCTGTCCTTGGCCTACTGGCAGCGGGCTGTCTTCCAGACGCTCCTCAACAGCTATGAGGCCTCACGCGGACAGAACATCCATCTGGGAGCCGCCCAGGCGGAAGGCGACTTCGCCGAGGCTCTGAAACTGTTGCCGAAGAATGCGTATCTCTATTACGACCGTGCCAACCTCTTCGCACAGGAAAAGAATTACGACCGTGCCATAGAGGACTATACACGTGCGCTGCAACTCGACAACAGCCTGGCAGAGGCATACTACAACCGCGGTCTGGTCCGTATCTTTGCGGGCAAGCGCGATGCGGGCCTGCAGGATCTGTCGAAGGCCGGCGAGCTGGGCCTGTTCGATGCCTACTCGATCATCAAGCAGGAGAATCTGCAGGAACAGAAAACGGAGAAGGCAAGCAAGAAGAAATAAGGTCTCTTGTTGCTGACGCCATATAAGAAGGGTCTTGCGCAAAGGCGGTGAGTGCTTGCGCAAGACCCTTCTTCCTTCATGGCCATGAATGGAGGGGGAAGCCGTGGGATGAGCCGATAAGAAATGGCTGTGGTCATCCTTGTCCGGACTCATGCCGATAAGCATGGTGGCAGGTCCGAGCCGTGGACACCTGATAGCCGGAGATATCAGCACGGATTCGTCTGACTTTCCCATTCAGGAGAACGCGTTCGGCCGGGCGCCGGCTGCTTCCGTCCTGAGCTGCCAACAGATCGGTATCTATGATAAGGTTCTGTATCTTGAATATGCCCTGGCAAAATAGCATGATGCTCATCGGGCAAAGTAGCATAATGCTCGATGGCAAGGGAGCATAATACTCGATGGCAAGGG